>OKDF01000020.1_pt1 | contig 114811 bp, 130 predicted proteins | sample 1613721 | NCBI WGS metagenome assembly OKDF01 (sample SAMN04436873, study PRJEB24849) | human gut metagenome | biome: human gut; feature: NICU; material: stool | host: Homo sapiens | place: USA: Saint Louis, MO | collected 2011-09-21
ATCTCCCCACAGTATAAAACCTGCATTGTTCGGCGTTAACTCGTATCGAAGCATGGGCTCAATCATCCTGTTGTTTCAGTCGGAGGAAAGTCTATCAGTAAAGAGAATGAGAGATCAAAGTGGACATTTTAATTGAGCCGGATAACGGACATTTCAATTGAGCTTTGACATGCACTGCAGTGGCTAAAGATTGGTGAAAGACATCATTAGACGCTAAAAGGAATTTTAAAAAGCTCAAACGTATTGAACGCAATTTGAACATCATGCTTTTTAATTTTGGTATTAGTATATTTATTTGAGTCATCTACCAACTGAGAGATGATTTTTTTTATCTTGCTTGTTTATTTTCATACCAAAGTAGATGCCAGTCATTTGTTTTCTATCGAAACTGTAAATGCCAGATTATTTCTTTTTTATAACTCTAACCTCTTATTCGTATTCCCAAACCTTTGCTTTAACCAAGCAAGCATTAGTCCCTGTGGTATCTGAGTTAGTTAGTCCATCATTATCAAAAAGAGATGGTCTATTGTGGTAATGACTCCAACTTACTGATAGTGTTTTATGTTCAGATAATGCCCGATGACCTTGTCATGCAGCTCCACCGATTTTGAGAACGACAGTGACTTCCGTCCCAGCCTTGCCAGATGTTGTCTCAGATTCAGGTTATGTCGCTCAATGCGCTGAGTGTAACGCTTGCTGATAACGTGCAGCTTTCCCTTCAGGCGTGATTCATACAGCGGCCAGCCATCCGTCATCCATACCACGACCTCAAAGGCCGACAGCAGGCTCAGAAGACGCTCCAGTGTGGCCAGAGTGCGTTCACCGAAGACGTGCGCCACAACCGTCCTCCGTATCCTGTCATACGCGTAAAACAGCCAGCGCTGACGTGATTTAGCACCGACGTAGCCCCACTGTTCGTCCATTTCAGCGCAGACAATCACATCACTGCCCGGTTGTATGCGCGAGGTTACCGACTGCGGCCTGAGTTTTTTAAGTGACGTAAAACCGTGTTGAGGCCAACGCCCATAATGCGTGCACTGGCGCGACATCCGACGCCATTCATGGCCATATCAATGATTTTCTGGTGCGTACCGGGCTGAGAGGCGGTGTAAGTGAACTGTAGTTGCCATGTTTTACGGCAATGAGAGCAGAGATAGCGCTGATGTCCGGCAGTGCTTTTGCCGTTACGCACCACGCCTTCAGTAGCGGAGCAGGAAGGACATCTGATGGAAATGGAAGCCACGCAAGCACCTTAAAATCACCATCATACACTAAATCAGTAAGTTGGCAGCATTACCGTCTATTGTTTGAATAAATTACATCTAATGGTATAAGTGTAGTAGTATCTTCTTCTGGCTTTAAGTTTATAAACTCCTCAATAAACCCTTCGGTTTCTTCAAACTTAAACTCAATCACGCAGCCTTGATGATCATCTGCGTAGTGTGCCCACATTGGTAATATAAATGGAGACTTACTAAAACATGCAATTGAAAAGTTTTCAGTATATACCCGTCTAAAATCCTCGGAACGTAGTTTTGTTCTGTGGGTTATTAGTTCTTTATGCCCAAGACGATATTTTTTCTTTTATTTGAATATTGCCCATTAACTCTTTTAATGAACTTGTTAAAGCCTACATCAGGAACTGTGGGGTGAAAATCAAATGGGTCATTGAAATCCATAGGGTTTGTGAATTTCAAAGTACTATCTTTTAAAATTATCTTTGTTATTTCTGCTGATCTATATTGATAGAATTTTATCATCAAAATTATCCAATCAGAATTATGTTATATTTTTTTAATCTTAAGGTCACCAAATTCTTGAAACCCGTCTCTGGTGATATCATCTGCTTTTGTAGCACGTTCATCCTGTCGCATCCAGACCCGGGCGGCTTCAGGTATCAGTACTGAAGCGCTAGTATCTAGAAATTAACCATATTATTCGTTTTCGTACAGTAAGATTGAAGCGTTCCGTGACGAGCTGCGCCACCGTTAAGGCTTCCGTTATCTAAATCCTGGTCCCTCAAGTCTCTCACACACAGCAGCAGACAGACTGCCTGAGTCATATTTATTCGTACAGTCGCTCTGATCTTTAACAAACAGAACAAAAGTCGTCAGAATCAGAGATACAATTAGGCCCGGTATTAATCCCTTAAAAGCATCCTTAACCCTCTTATCTTGCCTGTACCCCATAATACAAAAGAAAAATATGGGGAATGAATACAGCGCAAAATCCATTATATTAAACAAACCGAAGAACATTACCGGTAACGCCAGAATGGGACCGAAAATGAATGCGATAATGATTGTGACGATATACCCATTCATAAATCACTCCTTAATTAAATGCTGTCGAATTCATTATATGTTGTTCTTATTTAGAATGACAAACTGTATCGGTCAAAATTCCTCAATTAATGAATAATTAGTTACGATGCACGGCTAATTTTAAGGCTAATGTATGCGTACATTAGCTTTATAACACGGGTAATGACTCCAACTTATTGATAGTGTTTTATGTTCAGATAATGCCCGATGACTTTGTCATGCAGCTCCACCGATTTTGAGAACGACAGCGACTTCCGTCCCAGCCGTGCCAGGTGCTGCCTCAGATTCAGGTTATGCCGCTCAATGCGCTGCGTATATCGCTTGCTGATTACGTGCAGCTTTCCCTTCAGGCGGGATTCATACAGCGGCCAGCCATCCGTCATCCATATCACCACGTCAAAGGGTGACAGCAGGCTCATAAGACGCCCCAGCGTCGCCATAGTGCGTTCACCGAATACGTGCGCAACAACCGTCTTCCGGAGCCTGTCATACGCGTAAAACAGCCAGCGCTGGCGCGATTTAGCCCCGACGTAGCCCCACTGTTCGTCCATTTCCGCGCAGACGATGACGTCACTGCCCGGCTGTATGCGCGAGGTTACCGACTGCGGCCTGAGTTTTTTAAATGGCGGAAAATCGTGTTGAGGCCAACGCCCATAATGCGGGCGGTTGCCCGGCATCCAACGCCATTCATGGCCATATCAATGATTTTCTGGTGCGTACCGGGTTGAGAAGCGGTGTAAGTGAACTGCAGTTGCCATGTTTTACGGCAGTGAGAGCAGAGATAGCGCTGATGTCCGGCAGTGCTTTTGCCGTTACGCACCACCCCGTCAGTAGCTGAACAGGAGGGACAGCTGATAGAAACAGAAGCCACTGGAGCACCTCAAAAACACCATCATACACTAAATCAGTAAGTTGGCAGCATCACCCGCCGCCCAAAGCAAATGACGCCAGTTTTAATTTCCTGCTTAATCAAATCGTGGGTAACAACTACGCCGAGTAGAAACCCGGCGATAGCTCCCATCAAAAGATATGGGATCAACTAAAAGCTCCTGCGTTGACAAGTTCAGCCAGAACAACCCTGCCTCTGGTCGTCAGCTGAAAATTCTTTTGCTTCCCTTCAGGGGAGATATTTTCAACGAATCCCATCCGCTCCAGTTTTGCACGAGTTTTCGGGCGCCAGTGTTCGTAGAAACTCTCCCACTGGCTTATTTCTCGAAGCGTGCTTTTTTCCAACTTACTTAACTGGATCATCTACACCTCCCACAGCTAATCCCTTTGCCTCAGAGGTCACATCGACAATTCGGTAGATTCGACCTCTGAACTCCATAACCCCAGCCTTGATACTGTCCTTCTTTATCGACACAAAAAACATTCCACCCAAAACAAAGCCCAGCAAAAAGGTCGACAGACCAAAGCCAATAATGTCACTTATCATTCCTTATCCCCTATGCGGTCTTCAGTGTCACGCAGACAGGACGGCCATTTCAGACGAGGGTGACGCAAGCTGCCGTCTGGCGTCTCTTCGTGGGCATTGACCTTCACGATGCGCCCGATGTACTTGTCCTGGTTGTTCCAGATCTCATCCAGGTACATGTGCTTAATGCCCGATGCCTCGACCTCAACACCGTTCTCCAGGCGAATAGTTACCGAGCCGAGAGTGTGGGCGAATGCCGAATCCTCTTTACCTGGCTTGAAGCCGATAATCTCACCGTCAGCTTCGATCTCGTCCTTCATCTTCCACCAGCTCTTGGTGCGCTTAAACTCGTAAACGGAGAACGGATCTTTCGCCATATAGCCTTCTTCGTTGGCGTCCAGAGCCGCCATGAACAAGTCGATAAACTCTTTATGACTATGTACTAACTGGAAGTCATGCAAACGCACGTCGCCTTTGTACTGACTGTCCGGGCGGCTCTTCCAGTTTGTCCAGCTGCACAAGTCGATATGGCGGTCTTTTAACTTGCGGCCTTCTTTCTTGTACTCCTTGGTTTTGGCAATGGCTTTCCATTCCGGCAAGAAGTAATCGAAGACGTGGAATACGGCGCCAATAGCTGATACGCCTTTTTTACGCAGCGCTGAGATGGAATCGTTGAACGAGCCGGCCGTCGCTTCGCCATCAAAGAAGATGTGCTTATGCGGCGTCATACGCGCCAAATCTAATACCGCTGGCTTCAGATGGTCGAGAGACGTTACCGGGTTGCCGGTACGAGACAGGAAGTTAACCTCTGCCTCGTCAACGATGACTTCGGCAATGACGCGCATCCCGTCCAGCTTGAGGCTGGCAATCATCGGGAACTTGGCTTTCGGGTTTTCCTTGAACGGGTACTTGTCGCCTTTTTCTTTGTACGACGTCGCCAGCTGAACCTCGAACACCGGAATCGGGTTGTCGAAGATTTTATTGCACAGGCTAATACCGATGCCGGCCTTCGGATCTTTAATCAGGAAGCGGCGGAACACGTCTTGCCCTTCCTCTGTCATGTCTGAAATAGCTTGCTCCACCATCGCAATAGCGCTGTTACCAGTGAGCTTACGGCTGGCCAGGGAGTTGAGAATATCGATAGCGTCTTCATCAGGGATTTTATTCTCCAGCGCTGGCTCCGCGACGCTGTATTTCTTCACCCCGAATCGGATGAACGGGTTGAGCATCATTGACACCATGCTTTGCTCAAACTCGTTCAGCTCAGCCAGGGCGACTTTTTTGGCATTGGTTCCCATAGCTTTAATGGCGTCTAATTTTCCACGCAGAGCAATCAACTTTTCCATTATTGAAGCTCTCCCGCAACAACGACAGGCTCATCCTGAGAATCGAGGATGTCGCACTGTTCGCTTTGCTCTACCATCGGTAGATCACTCGGTTTTGGTTCGTAGGCATCAAGAAAATCGACGGCGTCCATGGAGAAAATCTCATTTTCTTTGTTTTTGAAAATGACAGTCAAAGGGAAACCGGGCTTGGCGGTAAGCACGTTGCTAAGGCACACCATCTCGTAGACGTCGTCAGAGTCCTTAGCGGCCCACAGCTTACATTCAGGAACGATCGGGCGGAAAACGATGTTGCGGTTAATCTGGAAGCTGTCGAACCAGAGTGTTCTTTCACCTTCGTTGACAACGTCAATGCTCACGGCAATACCATGAGACGATGCTGCCTTTGGCAAGCAATTAATCCATTGCGGAACGTCCGCGGTAGTGTAGATCATCTGGCATACTTGGCCTACTTGTGGCTCGAACTGACTCATGTGTTTTCCTCTGTTTTATTAACTTCTGCGTTTACCGCTTCGGCGTAAATGTCGACGAGAACGGTTGGTTTTTTGATTTCCGGCTTTGGCGTCACTCTTGAGCCAAACGTCGCAGCACGCTTGTTGCGCGTTGCGCTTTCAGCTGCACGACTCTCAATTTCCTCTCTCAGCTTACGCATCTCTTCGAGGCCATCGATGAAGTAAATCCGCTCGCCTGTTTTAACTTCTTCCAACATCATCTTGACCGCACGACACTTGCCGGCACGAATGGCTGTCGCGCACGAATCGAATGAACCAGGCGGGAGTCGATTCTCTTTAAATGCCAGTACGGTGTGCTGACACACCGTATAGGAAGAGCGCGTCGGCGATCCGTTGATTAGAAGTTCCTCGCACAGCATCGAATAGCTATTACTGCCGCTAATTGACGGAAATTTGCTAAAGTTGGTTTTCATAGATACTTATAGTAAATGTTTACTTATCATTGCGCCAGTCTAATGCTCTGGCGCAGGCTTGAAAGATTTTTTACGAGGGGATTGTTACCAAGAACCCCAAAGAGGGTTTTCCGCGACGAGGCTGTGTACTTCTGCATGTTTTATCGCTTCACGGACGTGAGCGAGAGCGTAGCTTTTGCCTTCTGAGAGCATGGCAGCTTTGTCATAACCAAGACGGGTAATCATTTCACCAGGTCTTGCGAAAAGACCGCCGAAGCACTTCGACACGGCCTTAACCGACTCAATCTCATCCATTTCCCCGTCGTATTCGCTGAAGAGCTGCATTTCAATGCTTTCATTGAAACGGTTTTTTGCCTGAGACGACTTCTGGTCTAGGATCGCGTCAATGATGCCGCCAGGTGCTTTAAGTGAGAAGGCACGAGAATAGCCTGGCGTCTCGAATGCGCTCGAATGCACGGCCGTAATGGCAGCAGTCTCTGGTGTATCATCTACAATTTTAGGGATCTTCGGCATTGAGACAACTTCTGTCGTCATCGTAGCCCTAAGTGAGCGCAGGACACGATCAAACTCTGGAGCCTGCAGGACGCCGCTTTCCAGCATATAGTTAGCGAAGTTTTTTACCGCTGCAGGGCCGACGTATGATTCATAATCCTCGGCTTTTATCATTATCGACTTCTCGTAGAGTGACATCGCCGGCCGCGGGCTTCCTGCATAAAAAATACCTTGGAACACCTTCGCCTTCAGATAGTCCTCGGCGACGTCAGTAAGGTTGACGATGACGAACAGCTCGAAGTTCCGATCAGCCGTTAAAGTTGACGAAATGTAAATCCAAGGCTCGTTAGGGGTGGATATAGTGACAGGCATCTTAATGCTGATGCGTTGATTCGCCTTTTCACAAGCCTCTTTAACTATCCGTTCTACATCTCCATCTTTAAAGATGTGCGCCGCTTCGCTAATGGCTTTTCTGACGGCTTCGTCGATGCTCTTGATATACATGTGCTCTCCTTTTTTTATGAATCTTATACAAAATGATAAGTAAGTGCTTATCTTTTTTACGGTCAGAGAAGTGCTTTAATACCGTGTAGTTTCGCCATCATTTCGAGCATCTTGGTGTATGGCTTCGCTCGATAGTAGGCTTTCAGAACCTGCTCGATTGTCGCATCGCCTGGGTCTAAGCCTTCCTCTCCGAGACACGCGATTTTCACACGCAACCCGATGCCGGCTAATCGCTTGGCTGCGCCAAACGTGTTGTGTATTGCCTGTTTTTCGGAGTCCCACATCATGACGGCCGTCTCTAATCCCTTTTGCTTCAATCTCAAGAATGCGCCAAGCTGATCCTCGGTTTCACCATCCAGCGTGCCGGACAAGTGCATACCGAACGTTCCTATCGGCTCCACATACTCTCTCAGCGATTCCTCAGCAAAAAGAGCACGCTTTATGCCCATAACGTCAAAAGCGCCCTCAGAAACGATTACAGTGCGCTTCCCGATGGCATTGTGTCCGTTGTAGAGGAACTTGCCAGATGCCGGCAGTGATATTGGAAAGAGATAACGACGATCTGACTCACCAGTAACGTCGCGCCCCTGAAACGTCCGCATTTTGCCGTCCAAATCGTAAATGGGGATCAAGATGCGCATATCGAAAGACTGGACGTGCGGTCGTCCATTTCGCTCATCGAGATAAACGTGCGTACCCTCTACGCAGTACCGCAGATCAAAGTAGGTCGCCAGCTCCGGGGAGATGTCACGATCAACAAGATACGTTGGAAGTTGGCCTTCAATTGGCAGCTGATAATGTGGAGGCAGGATAACTTCAGACGTCAGCTCAACATCCGACTTTAGCTCAATCTCTTCTTCTTTTGGGCGCCAGCCTTGCTGCATCAGTTCGTTGCGGATGTAACGCTGCAATCCGCGCCATGATTCGCCGGTATGGTATTTGATGAAGTTCAGCTTGTTAAACTGCACCTCCTCCGGGTGATCACCGGCGAAACACTTGCCAAGGCCAGTAGTCAGGTTGAAGTAAACCTTCCACTTACTACTTTTGCAGCACGGACATTCACGGATGTTGACTTCACGCCCCTTTGAAGTCCTTGAGCCACGACGATACGAGATCCCCTCTGTATCAAGCCACTGCTCAAAGTCGAATTCTTCCATTAGTTCTTTTAATTCTGACATTTGATAAACCTTGCATTTAGCCGGCCATAGATTAATATGGCAGTACATGTGTTTTCTTTTGTGGTTTTATTAGCAAAAGAAAGCTTGAATTTCTGTATTGAAATTAAGGCGTTCCGCTTTGGAACGCCTTCATTTTTCCTACATAACGTCAATGATTCGCTTAATGAATCGCATCTGTTCCAGATCCTGAAGCACTCGCAAACTAACGCCGCCTTTCTGGTTACGAGAACCAGCAAAATACAGACGTGCCTCGCCTTTAGCTTCTTCCTCTTCGGTCTTGTTGATTGAGATAATCAGGTCACAGATACGCACCTTCTCGATGTTGTCCGCGGCGTGCATCATCGTCGCAACTTCAGAGGAACCACCTTCACGGTTGGTCTGGGACGCTGTCATACCCGCCACATCGTGCTTATCCATGACAGCACGTAAGTCGGTGTAGATGTCCTTCACATCATTGCGCGGGTCTTTGGTTGGCGTGGTGGCACGCATCAGATCCGCATAGTCGACAATGACCATGTCAGGTATCATGCCATTCACTTTCATGTTGCTGAGTAAGCGGTCAAGGTCTGCAGGTGAAAATGTATTGGCGCGACGCTCAACAATCCACATGCTTCCGATTTTCCCATCAGCACCCACAGAGCGAAGCTTTTCCGCAATATCATCGCGGCGCTCAATAAGTTTTGACATTTCTGTTTCGGAGATACGGGCATCCCAGCGATCTGACAGGATGTCTTTATGTACCTCCAGTGAGACATACAGGACGTTGTAGCCTTTCAGCGTGGCATTGATGCCGAACTCACCCATGGCCGTCGATTTACCCGATTTTGCGAAGCCCATGAACAGAACCAGTTCTTTACGCCCCCAGCCTTTTTGGTGAAGCATTTTATCCAGTAACGGAATGCCTGTTGTTACGCTGTTAGGTACGAAGTCATCGGACGCCTCGTATTCGCGACGCTCATGTCGTTCGCCGGAACGTTCATAGAAGCTGTACACGTCATCCATATCGGATGCGCCGACCATGTCCACCTTCTGCATGACCTGCATCGCACGCTCAAACTCGCCTTTCTCCTTCAGCTCCGCCGCCTTGATGAACGCATCATCAAAAGCAACCGAACGCGCAAAAGTCACGACGCGGTCAATCATGTAGCCGGTGTCTTCCAGCTTCTCGGTCAAAATACGCTTCATCGCATTAACGACTTCAGGCACGAACTCTTCTCGAATCTTTCCGCGCTTCTTCGCCTCCTTAATCATGTCGATGATGAACTCTTTCGACGGGGAGCTTTTGTACGAGCGGAAATAGCCGGCCACAATGCTGACCAGGTATCCATTTGCCTTGTTGGAGAATTGCTCAGGGAGAACCAGATCGCCGGCTCTGATCAGAAACTCTCTGTCTCGGCAGTAGTACGCAGTCAGGCGATCTTCAAACCCAGCGTCAAATTCTTCCGATAGCGGTCGTCCTGTGTGAACAGGCGTCTCAAGCGCTGAAGAGGTAGTGGTCATGTGCTTTCCTTATTGTTTTAAACAACTTGTTTTCTTAATTATGTTCAATCTTCGCAGGCGCTCAAATACAAGCCTTGAGCATCCTGAATAAGCTTTGGATACCGCTTTGCTGCCACAGCTTCCGGGATAAGACGACGGAGATAGACGGCTGACAGGACACCATTGACACGCAACGAAGGCTTCATCGCGTCAATGTGCTTAATGACCCACATGCAGTAATCTTTCTGCATTTCCGGGGCCACCAACTGCGGCATGTTGTGGTAGCTGAAGATGCTGTCATCGATGCGGATCTGAGAGCGGCGGGAAAGCTTCTGCTCAAATATCTCAACAAGATCGTCTTGCCAAAGATGCTGGGGGCGAGGGAGATTAGCCCACAGACGCTGCGCCGCGATGCTCAGTATCGTTGAGATGTAATACTCATACGAACAGCAATACTTGTCCGCAAACTGGCGAGCACGCCAAAGTGAGGTTTTTACCCCCATTCCGTGATCCTGATAGGCGACGCGCTTTAGTCCGGTACGATACGGAGCACGCTGGAAGTCGTCGCGACCGTGAGTCAGCATGATGCGTGCGTACTCGATCTTATAGATTTCAGAGAAAAGACAGGTGGCAACCAGCGGATGCATATTGCGGTAATCGAACCACTTTGTCGCAAACAACTCCGTCTCACCTGAGCAGCGAGAGAGACCAATGTTTTCGGATACCCATCTGTCCATGTCTGAGGTTGTCATCTCCTGCATGAACGCGTACTTTTCGCCGTCTGGTGTGTTTAATAATCTGTCCATACCTAAATAAGCTCTTACTTACTTTTTGGGGAGATGATAAACGCTGGCGTGGGGTTTTGAAAGCGGAAAAGACAGGTTGTTTGCTTGAGGCCCAAGGCGGTGATTCTGGCTTCCGTCATACCCCTTTATGTTTTAAAAACAAAGAAGAGATATATAATAACTACCAGAGCAAGGCTTTCAAATAACACCCCAGACACAAAGAATAAGGCGCTGAAAGCGCCTGATTCTTTCAGTATTCTGGGAGTTTTAGGAGTCAAAACAGTGCCTGGCTCCTATATATATTTAATAGCTTTTTAAAGTCTTTAAAAGATAAAGGGGGGATCGCCGATCTACTTCTCCAGCTCACGGCGGATTTGTTCGCCGCGCATTTCTGCTTCAGACGCTGGAGTCTCGCGAAGCACGGCAATGGTTTCCGCAATACGCTCAGGCGATTCGCTGGCCAGATTCATGATGGCGGCACGAATAACGTCTGAACGCGTGAAGCGATTCCAGCGGTCAACGTTCTCCATGACAGAGATAAGGCTGATGAACTCATCCTCGATGCTCATCGTCCGGCTCTTGATACTGGACTTCCCACGAGTAGGTCTTCCCTGTGGTCGAGTCGGGGAGCGCATAGGTTGTTTTACTTCTGACTCCGTGGATTGCGAAACTTCTTCCGCGGCTTGTGGCTTTTTAGCCAGATCACCCATTTTCATTTTACTGCGCCTCCAGACTCATCAAATAATCAACCAACTCTTCAATCTCCGACTCCGCCTTTTTATCGCGGTCTTTTCCTTTCATTTCGAAGATAGACCGTCCAGCCTCTTCTGCATCGTCATACACGTTACGAGTGTAGATATTGGTTGGAGCACATTTAATGCCGAAAGACTCGATAATATCTTTGGACGAAAGGATACGAGACACCTGAGACGGCAGTGACGGGCACTGATTCAAGACGGCACGAATTTGAACTTCCGGGTTTGATGATTTTACGCTTTCGAGCACAGTGTCCAGATCTCGCAGTGACTTCAGATCGCGCCGCTTTGGTCTGAGCGGTAGCAGAACGATGTCGGCAATAAGCATAGCCTCACGCTGAATTTCTGAGTCGAAGCCGCCAGCATCAACAACGATGTACTCATACCGGCCATTCAAAGACTGAAGGTGCTTTACAATGTCATTCTCAATGTAAGAAAAGGCGATGAGATCGAGATTTTTATTATTGCGGCGCTCTTCGCACCATGAGGTTGTCGTCTGCTGGATGTCGATGTCGGTAATGTGAACCTTTTGGCCTCTCTTCAGTTGCAGACCTGCTGCTACCTGCTGGGCGACCGTAGACTTACCCGGCCCACCCTTCGTCCCGCCGACGATGATGAGTTTGGTTTCCATGATTATGCCTTGTAGTTTGTTTATTTTGAAAACAAGATGTTTTCTTATGTTTCTTATAGCCTAAAACAAACAAGGTATAGTGACAACAAAAACCATTCAACTAACTGGACGTATACTGGTCTATGTTAAAAACGCCCCTAAGCGATTTTGGGGCGTTTTCTCTTTAACTGGTGTGATTTGCTTCTCCCCCATCCACAAACACGCTCACCGACGACGTCATGCGCCAGAATCTGTCTTTTGGTCTCCTGAGTCAGCACATCGTCTCGGGAAATGTATATCGGACTGGCCGTCTCACAGAATGAAAGGCTTTGATGTTGCTTAATCACGCATCCAGTTAGCAGAAAGCTCATCGTCCACAGCGCCATCACCCATGCGCCTGATCTTATCAGTCGTTTCATTTTTTACCTCAATAGTCGTGCTTAGCCGCTTATTCTCTTCACGTTGATTTTTAATCTCCGCCGATCGACGAGCTGCGCGGCCACCCAAAATATACGCCCCAAAAAGTACCGCAATGACGGCCGAAGCCGTCATTACGAACGCTTTGATACGGGCAATTAAGCCTTCAATCATTGCGCAACACCTCGCTGATACTTCCGCACCTGGGCTATGGCGATGAATACCGCTACGGCGATTGTCGCGATCCCAAAGACAATGCGAACGGTATCCCCGCTCGAAATATTGCCCTGAGCCTTATCCATTGCCGCACTGATCTGCGGAGCAACGTCGGCCAGTTGCGCCAGACCGATACCTGCTGTGACGGTTGCGCCGGCCGTTTCCTTAGTGACCGGAATGGATGCGGTGGTCTTCACGGGCTTAACGACACCAGCCCGGCGCAACCCTTCGTCAATGACGTCGATGTTGTACCAGGTGTTATCAGTTCGCAGCGGGCCTTTGCCGTTCTCATGGCGAATGATTGCCTCAACGGTCGGTCGCATAATCTCGTACTGATGCAGATCGATTTCCATATCAGGAGAAACGCCTACCGCTTTGGCGACAGCCTGAACATACGCCTCGGTGTCGTTTTCACTCGGCGGCGCCCAGCGTTCGATGACTTCGCGGATCGTGTCGATTCGTGAGCCGTCTTTTGCTTTGCGCTTGTCGTGATAGGTAATGAGCGTAACGGCCAGCGCACGCACACCCCATGTCGGGTCTTTGAAGGTAGCAAATCGACTTTCTGCCGGGTTAGCTATCAGACCTTGCCACGGATTCGTGTTGTCCAGATTGCCTGGGTTGTTGTTGCGTATTCCTCTTGGAGTCATCCTTTTCCCCTTAGTTTCCAATGCCGCTTTTTACGCCATACGCTGCCAGTCCCAGCAGCAAGGCGGTGATCAGGAAAGAAGTAACTTTGGACACGACACCGCCGAAGAACCCACTTGAGATGGCGTCCATTCGGTTCAGTAGCTTGTCCAGATTCGCGTGCTGAATGCTGTGCTGGGTCGCGGTCATATCTCCCAGGTACGCTTTCAGTCGCTTATCCACCTCTTCCCCAACCTCGTCACGAAGTCCTTGCAGAACCTCTCGTGCGACGATTTGAGCAATGCGTTCCACTTCCTTGTGGCTCACACCGGGCGTCTCGTTTGACATTGTTAATCCTCCATGACTGTCAAACCTAAATCCGCCCGGTTATATCACAGTTCAAAATAAAAGTAAGTAAATACTTACTAACTATTCAGAATGAACAAATGCGCGTAAATCTCTGTTCTCAGCTCTGAGTTCACTAATCTCCCGCGACAATACCTGGATAGCACTTAGAGCGTCCATTAATAAAGGATTGGAGTCCAGCACAAGTTTTTCAATTACCTCCTGATGTTCTGGTTCAATTTCATTACCTTCATCATCCTTTATGGCTGGGCGGTTTACCACACCTTTACTCACCTTCACGTAGCACGGGTCAATTTTCTGAAGCTGCTGAGCAATCACACCTCGACGCTGGCGCTCTCTCTCGTCATCGTTATAGATGAAAGTAACTAGTTTCATGGCATTGATATTTTTCAGCGACTGTAATCCATCTGTGGGTTTAATATCATGCTTGAGGTTTTTGTCTGAAGTTGCGGCCCACGCTACATCACCTCGCTGACTATTCCAGATCATTCCGTCGCTGCGATGATGCCAGTATTGTACGGATGCACCATACCCTTTGACTTGGGTAACGAGACGGTGGTTGTAACCTATGTGTTCCTCAAACCAAAAATTCGCGCCAGCGTTCCCGTTTCCATCAGAGCCTACAGTTGCGAATTGGCTACACAAGATTGGGGCAACTCGAATATCACCGATATTTCCGCCGGGGTCACTGTCATATTGCGCAATTAAACCAGCTCTACTCGCAGCGCGTACATACTTATCTGCTTTTATACCTTCTTGCGCTCTTATATTTTTGGAAACTCTTATACTGCATTCAAAACCAAGTGCCACAGGATCATCCGCAATAATTCGATGAGTATAGTCGGCTGCGCTATTCCCATAATGAAAATCGATGTAAGGCGTGGAAAATGAAAGCTCGATACTTTGCGATCTAACCTGATAATCACTTTGCAGAATGCCTTTGGCATAAAGTGAATTCGCGACTTTGACGTCACCGTTAGCTTCAACGCCAAAAATTTCAGTCTGCCCATCAGTTGCCGATATCCGGTCTTGATCACTTCGAACGACTGAGAATCGAGATGATTTTCCAACCATGACTTTCCCATAAGTGCCGCTCTTCTTGACCAGACCAATATCGCCGTTCTTTCCAAGAATGAAGCCTGAGTCGTCGCTATCCAGGCTTTGTGTGCCGGTGTAATTATTACCTCCGGCAAGCTTCGCCATTCCCTTAATAGCAGGAACAGTAACTGACGTTCCGGTAATAGGATCAGTCATTGTAATGTTACCTGTCGACGTCAGCGCGGTCGACCATCCTTCAACAACACTCCGCCACAGAGAAAAGGCGCTGGCGAGTTGGTTTGCAAATGCGGAGGTGCTGGCTGTCTCTGATGTGATAATGCCATAGGACGCCCCAGAGAACGCTGTCGTGATGTTTCGGGTAAGAGTCAGCTGCGTGTCACTGTCGACGGATTTAATCGCGTACAAGTCCGCGCTCCCGTTCCGATACACGACAAGAATGGAACCCTGTTGAACGCCAAGAGCGGTCTGCGACCACTTAGTCGTTACACCGGTCACTTTCGCCTGATTTGCAGCACCAGTTACGGTGCCTACTTCATACATACTCATTATCTCTTCCTTGAGATGCCGCCCACTTCCTGTAGGCGGCTTTAGTTTTAGAAAATCCCCATTCTCACACGGAGACGGTTGTTTGAATCATAGACTTCGATTTTACCGTTTGTAATTACCGTTCTGGAACTACCCGGCCCTGAGCCATTTATATTCATCGTTCCATCGCGAGAGATTCGCCAGCCTCTAACGTTTTCTTGGAAACCCGAACTCATCAAATCCCCAACTTTAGCACTGCCTATTGAACCATCCTTAATGTAGGCAGCATTCATATAGGTGACGCCGTTGTCAATAACAAAAGGCGTAGTCGTGTTACCATTTGATGTGTTAATCAGCGCGAAGCGATCTGCCTGAACCAAGAACTGGCTCTGCATATTTTTACCATCAACACCGAGAGCGATACCCGCCGCATACTTCTGCCCGTTGTTGTTGGTTTGCATTTTCACCATCCAGGTACTGTTCAGCGCGTCATTGTTTGAAACAGCCTCTTGCAGCGTCTGGATAGATGCAGATTGACTGTTCAATGATGCGGTCATGTCAGTCTGCGTTTTTGCCATTGCGCTAATCTGAGTCGCCTGAGTCGCCTGAGTCGATTTGATAGACGCGATGCTCGTTGTCGCCGAGTTCAGATCAGCCTGGTTTTTGATGTTGGCCGAAGCCTGGGCATCAATCTGAGACTGAAGACTGGTGTTCAACGATGCCTGAGTGCTCTGACTGTCCGAAATGGTCTTAGACAGCTGATCCACTTTCGAAGAAGACGCGTCTACCTTCGACTGCATGGAAGACAGTTGCGACGTTTGGGCAGTCACTTTCCCATCGATATCGCTGACCTTCGTCTGCAACGATGAGATTGCTGTTGCGTTTGCATCCGCCGTAGCCTGTGCATCCGCAGCATCAGTGATATCGGTAATGACGAAATCATCAATGTACACCGCGTATCCAGGTGTGTTGGAGCCACTCTGACCACGAGTAGAAATCCATACATGGCTGCGGGTAACGCTCGGACTCACTTTCACTACACCAGTAAACTTAACCCACTGGTCGCGACCGCCAAGACCAGCCTCGTTGAACGTAATGCCCTGCCAGTCATTCCCACCATCTTTGTTGATGGAGTGCAGACCAACGACCACAGTCCAGCCAGACGGCGGGGCTTCACTTGCCGGCATCATAGCCCAAAACTCAACGCGATATTTCGCGCTCTGGCGCACCGCAGAATAAGAGCCGATCATCTTGTCGGAATTCCCGCTGGTATTGGCCGGGCGAGTAACCTTCAGACATTTGCTGCCGCTGCTCTTGAAGTCCGTCGTTACAATCGCAGTGCTGCCGCCTAACTGCTGATTGTTGTCATAGGTTTCGAAAGTACCGTCGATCCACGGGTTACTCTGGACCTTCAGCGTATTCAGGCTACTCTTCAGGTCAGTGACACTGCCACTCGCAGAAGACAAGTCTTTGCCTTGCTGCGTAACCGTGTTCTGCAGCGAAGACAGTGCTGAGGCATCAGCCTTAGAGCTGACTGTCTTATTCAACGTGCTCAAACTATTGTTCAGGCTGGTAACGCTGTTGGAGATATTTGAAATATCCCCTTCAGCATTGGACACTCTCGTCGTCAGACCGGAAACCGCGGACGTTGTGGCATCCAGATCGACGCGGTCAGTAATGTCGATGACGTAGAAGTCGTCGAAATACATCGCACCGGCGGACAGATAGGCGGTGATCTGTGTTGCCGCTACCGTATCCTTGGCCGGTTTCCAGGTGAAGCTAATCTCCTGCCAGTCGGAAGTGAAAGGACCGTACACTTTGCTCGCCAGCAAACCGGTACTGTCAGCGATACGGAACTTCGTATTGTCCGCAGCCTGGATGACGGTGCCTGAGTCCTGCTTAGCCCATGCGCCGATTTTGTAGGTGCGACCCTTCAGATAGGTAACATCCTGCCCGACGCCCACAGATCCGCCGGCAGCCAGCTTGAGGATTTTACTTCCTGAGTGTGGCACCGACGCTGCGATGACGGAGGCGATAGAGCTCCAGCCAGTGTAGCCATCCTTCTCACGCTCAAATGACGGGTTGATGATCAGGTTGCCCGGAATCTTGCCCGACGCATCGATGTTGGCGTTTGTCGCGCTGAGGCTGTTATTAAGCTGCGTCAGCGATGCGCTTTGGGTGGAAAGGTCTTTCCCCTGCTGCGTCACTGTGTTCTGCAAAGTCTGAAGCGCCGATGCATCTGCCTTTTTAGAGACATTGTCATTAACCGTCTTCATGTCGTTTTGCAGAGAGGTGATAGCACTACTGCTCGAAGCGATAGTGTCGCCCTGCTGCTTAACGGTGTTTTGCAACGTGGTGATCGCGCTGGCGTTCACATCAGCTTTCATCATCACGCCACCAGCCGCACCCAACCCGGTCATGATGCCGTTAACAAACTCAACGGACGTGGAAATAAATGCGCTGGAATCACCACCTGTAGGTGCGCGTAACTCCAGACCGTCGCCGGCCTTCATACCTTTACGGCCAAGGAGAATGTACGCGCCGCGATATGGCAGAGAGTTAATAACTTCAGTTGTGCCACCGAGCAACTCTAAGGCAGATGCAATCGAATTACGCTGACCCGACGGCTCGTCATAAGTCATCACGCAAACGTAAACGCCATTAGCCAGAGCCGCAATATCGTCAGACATCGCCTTCCCGTTGTTGGCAGAGCCAAAAACGTCATAGGTTTTGCTGGTATCAATGACCGTCGAGCCGTCGCTATTCGCTTTAAACGTGATCAGCGCATAGCTGCGACCAGGCGTAAACAGATTTTTACCTGACTCATCAAAGAAACCGTGATTAGCGCTGTTACCGTTGCCTTTCGCCGTTACCGTAAATACAGTGCGACGAGTCAGAGACGCCTGCATGGAGGTGATGCTGGTGTTCGCCGCAGTTATATTGGCTTCTGCTGCATCCAGATCCTTGCCTTGTTGGGTCACTGTATTTGTCAGCGATGACAGTGCCGACGCGTCCGCTTTCAGTGAGAGAGCGCTGTTAGCGCTACTCAGCCCATTTTCCAGCGAAGTTGTACGACTTCCGATCGAGCTAAGCGTGTCACCTTGCGTTTTGACGGTGCTGTTCAACGTATCAATCGCAGAGCTGTTGGCTTTGGTTCCAGCATCACGGCGGGTAGCAATGATGTTATATACGGTACGTGCGGAAGTCGCCCTAGCGCTTGCCTGGAACATCGCCTTTGTTGCGCCAGCAGGTACGGTAATAGCCGCAGATACACTCTTCTTCTCGCCAGCCGCGAAGGTCAACGCAGGGGCGTAGAGACAGAAATTGCTCAGTCCAGGGCCGTCGAAGCGGAGTCCCCATGAGATGGATGCTGCGCCCGCGCTCTGGCTCATCAGGCTCAAATCGATAATGTCGCCTGGCGTCACTTGGAAGTAGGACGACGATGGTCCCCAGCCTGAGCTGCTGACGACCGCCGCGTAACCATCAACAGTTGTCTCAGAACCACCCCAACCCTGAGCGCCGTTAAGCATCGCTGGGTTAGGAATGAGGTTTGCTCCGGCCGTCAGGTTATTTTCCAGAGACGTTACGCGAGAACCTTGGCCAGAAATGTCATTGCCTTGCTGTGTTACCGAGTTCTGTAGCGTCTGAAGCGCAGAAGAATCAGCCTTCTTCGAAACGTTGGCGTTTGTGGTGCTAAGACCATTCTCAAGCGACGTTGTACGAGAGCCGATCGAGGAAATATCGCTGCCCTGTTGGTTCACCGTGGACGTCAGAGAATCGACCGCCTTAGAGGTGGCATTCGCCGTATCCTGCGCCTTTGATGCCGCAGTGATGTTGCGCATATGCCAGTCAGTGACGTACCAGATCGTACCGAACGGTGAAGACTGGTTGATTTGCAGGAACGGACGAATGTATCCTTTGTCAACCATTGCCTGGCTAACAGTGAACTTCCATGTTACGCGAGTCCAGGTGCTTGTAGCTTTGGTATTTCCGCCATTATAAAGCGGGGCACCTATCCCACCAGTTGGGCCGTTTGCTGTGCAAAGATAGAGGTTAAAGTCAGCATTCCCAGCGCCGCACGCCACCAGCACCGAAATCTCAAACACATCGCCCAATGTTGCAACGATGGCGTTGAAGTTCGGATGATGGTCACGGGACGCAAGTTTAGCCGCATATCTGAATGGACAGTTTGCTGGAACACCATCTGTGTCGGTTGTGACGACGGTAAAGCCCATCTGAGCGTACTGAGGGTCAAATGTAGGGTTAGTAATCAAATCCCCACTGCTCGCGTTCTCTGCGCGAATAGCCGCATTCAGAGACGTGATGCTGGAGTTCGCCGCCGTGATCCCATTTTCAGTGCTGGATACCCGGCCGCTCAGCGTATCGAGAGACGACTGCTCCGCCTTTTTAGCCACAGCTTTATTTGTGGTATCAAGGCTGCTGTTCAGCTTGGTTATTGCATCGTTCTGGGTGCTGATGCTGGACTCCGTCTTATCGACGCGACCTGACAGCGTCTGAAGCGCGGTGGAATCAGCCTTCGTGGAAACCAGATTGTTGGTGGTCGACAAATCACCCTGAAGCTTAGTGATCGCGGTATTCTGCGTGGAGATATTGTCTTCAGTTTTCTGGACGCGAGAGGTTACAGACTGAATAGCGCCGCTATTCGCGTCAACAGTAGTCTTCAGCGATGACAGATCGTTAGACGATGCCATATCGCTCGGCGCCGGAGACCACTCTGTAGGCATATTGCCAACTTCCAGCTTAGGGCTGGTGATAGAGACGGTCTGATCTTTCGTCGAAGATGCTTGGATGCGAGCAAGGATTAGTCTCTTAGATCCAGTTCCCGGCTTCTGCTTCCACTTAACCCAATAACGAACCCACTCAGTTGTCAAAGTGAATGACATACGACCATCGACATCACCGCCTGACACACCCTGGCTACTAACACTAGATATCGTCGAGTTAGGATTGTAGAAGTAAGCGGTCATGCTCTGGCCGTTCTCACCGCCTTTTGCAAAGAAACTGTAAACGTACTCTGCATTGTCGACTGGAGCGTCGAGAATGATCTCTTTGAGATCTCGATAAGAGCTACCAGCCTTTGAAGTCGCACTAATCACCGCATTGCCACGGAAGATCTCATTGGTTTTGCCAGACCAGCCGGTCATGTCGCCTGAGTTTTTGATCAGGTTGACACCGCCAATAGAAACATTATTGAGTGCGTTGCTGAGGTTCGTCACGCTGTCGCTCTGGCTTGCGATATCCTTGCCCTGCTGGGTAACCGTATTTTGCAGTGTCTGGAGAGCTGCGGCGTCCGCTTTTTTCGCGACGTTCGCGTTGGTCTGTTCGAGGCTGTTTCGCAGATCAGTAACGCTCTGCGAGGTGCTCGTGACGCGATCACCTACGGTGCTGACGTTTGAGGTGACGGCGCTAATGGCATTCGAAAGCGCGTTCATCCCAAGAGCAGAATTCAGCTGGGCTACCTTCTCGGACAGTTTAAAGCCGAGGTTAATGTAAGCCTGACCAGTCCATTGGTTCACCAGGAACTCAACCGTATTCCAGCCAGCTTTCAGATCAAAGCTAACCGTATTCCAGCCTGCATTACCAAAGGCAACCCTAACACCGTTCACGTACACGGCGCCCGTATCATCAAAAACACGGGACCCTGGTGCCATAGTGATGGTGGTATCAGCATTAACCTTCACGAAGGCTTTGTAATGCGCGATCACGTAACTGCCGGCGCTCGCAAAGTCCAGTTTTGCCGCGTCAGGAACCTCATCGATCGAGATTGGCGCCTTACCGTTGATATCGCTAAAAGTCGGCTCGGTGGTATTGTTCGCCAGTTGTACGCTGTATACGCTACGCACCCACATGTTCTGGCGGCCGTTAACCATCTGGTTTGACAGCGAAGTGATGCTGGTGGACTGCGACGCAATATCTTTACCCTGCTGGGTTACAGTATTCTGGAGAGAAGACAATGCGGAGGCGTTGGCGTCGATTTTGACACTATCTGTCACATCGATGACATAGAAATCATCAAAGCAACGACTCCCGGCTGTCAAACCGTTGCTCAGCGTAACCGGAAGCTTGGCTGTCTCCGTGGCCTTCCAGCGACCGGAAATCAGCGTCCAGTCGGAACCGATCGTCCCGCTATTGTACGGTCGCTCAAACACCGGCTGACCAGCGGAGTTGCCGATCCGCAGTTTGTTGTTACCTGCTCCATTATCAGTGGTCGCTCCGAGATCCTTAACCCATACCCCGATTTCATACGTCCGACCCTGTACAAAGCTTACATACTGTCCCGGTGACACATAACCAACATCAACCTTCAGCGCCCGTGTCCCACCATGTGGAGTGGAGATCTCAACCACACTGGCTGCCGCTAACTGTCCGATATAACCATCCAGTCCTCGCTCAAACGACGGGTTTACGATGAGGTTATTCGGCATCGCGGCGGACGCGTCAGTATCGGCGATCGCGTTGTTCAGTGAGTTGTTCAGTTGAACGATGCTGTCCGCCTGGCTGGATGCTTTATCCTCGGTCGCGCTAACACGAGATGTCAGATCATTGACCGCCGTCGCGTCTGCTTTCTTCGCTACGTTGTTGTTTGTGGTATCAAGAGACGTTTTGAGGTTAGTGATGCTGCTATTCGCGGCAGAAATATCTTTACCCTGCTGCGTCACTGTTCCCTGCAGTGCGGTTAGCGCTGTCTGGTCGGCCTTTTTACCAACATTGGCGTTGGTAGTGTTCAGGTCATTTTGCAGTTTGGTGATCGACTGACCCTGAGTCGAAATGCTCGAACCCTGTTGATCCACTGACGTCTTCAGCGTCTGCAATGCTGAGGCATCCGCTTTATCCTTCAGGGATGATTTAAGACCGGTGATGTCCGACGCCATCGCTTTATCCTGAGTGCTCAGGGTGTCGAGGGACTTGTTAATGTTCGAAACACTGTCGTTAACTTTGGTCTCAAGAGACTGACGAGCTGTTGCTTCCGCTTTATCAGCAGCTACACGCGCCTGTTGCTCCTGGAAAATCAGGCCCGAGCCTACTTTGGACAGATCGTTACCGTCGTAAGAACCTCGCATCTGGACCGCTAGAGCATTGCGGTTTGCGGCTTCAGCTGCGTCAGCATCTACGCGAGCGGCTTTCTCATTCTGAAGTGCGGCCATGCCAGCGCCAGGCGTCGGTCGACCCACAGCAATCCAGTCAATCAGAAGATAGTTCTTGTCATCCTGACCTTTTAAGAAGTCAAAACGGAAACGGCGAATAGTCGTCGAGGCACGCCAGTCGATGTCATGAATGGACAAAGTGGCAATACCATTGGCGTCATACTCCGGCTCATCGAAAGTGATGGAACGTGCGTCACTCCAACCCTGCTCCGATGCGCCAACCCATAACAACTTCCCAGCCCATACCGGCTTACCGACTTTCTTAATGCGCAGTTTGATAAAGCGATAGGCATTTGCGTCGATTGCCATATTGTTCGGAGAACGGCATGTTGAAGTGCTATTTGCAGCTTTCAACCAACCATCGCTGGTGACATTCATCGGAACAGCGCTGCCGTCGTCCTCAGTCCAGCCTTCATTATCGGTATCGAAATACCAGATGTTCAGACAGTCAAATTGCTCGCCAGTACCAGCCGCAATCTGGGATATTTGCTGTGCCAGAGATTCGTTAGCCGTCTGCATTTGCGTGGAGAGATTCTGGATCTCAGACTGACGGTTATTCTTCTCTTGCAGCAGCCCGTCTGCGCGTGCGCGTGCTTCACTTTCAATGGTCGCGATTCGGTTAGAGGTTTCCTCAGAGATAGCATTAGCCGTCTTCGTATCAAGCGCTGAAACAGCCGCGGAACGATCGCTGACTTCTTTCTCTATTTTCGCATTGAGAGAAGAGGCTGAGTCACTAATGGCTTTTGCACGATTGCTGGCTTCCACGGCAATGGAGTCAGAGATCGCAGAAGCGCGAGTAGACGCCTCATCGGAAATTGCCTTGTTACGGGCGTCCACTTCATCAGCAATAGCTTTTGCACGAGCGGTTGCCTCACCAGCAATAGCGCTTGTGCGGTCGGTAGTCTCTTTACTAATTGCAGAGTTCAGGGCTTTTTTCGCTTCGTTGACGGCATTCGCGGACTCGGCGCGAGCATCATCAATCTGAGATGTCGCCTGGCTCTTCGCTTCTTCGATGGCGGCATCAACTTCTGTGGCCACGGCCTTACTGTCGATGTCGGCAATCAGATCCTGACCCAGCTCGGACTCGGTGATTTTATTTTGCAGGAACGAAAGAACGTCGCGCGTCGTTGCGACCGTCGCTAGTGGAGAGTTCAGCGCACTGAGCATTCCACGTTTGTTGGCTGCACGTACCCAATAATACCAGGTGACAGAGTCTTCAAGACCGTTGTGACTGAAGGTTGTGCCAGATACCTTGGCAATCAGCTGCGCTTTAGACTTATCGTTGGTCTTGGATGCCAGAACCTCGATGTGATCCAAGTCAACGGAAGCCGAGTTTACCCAATTCAGAACAATTGAACGATAATCGCCTACCGCAGTTAGACCGGTCGGGGCATCAGGCGCCGTCATGGTTCCCAGAACTTTGTAGGTGATGCTGATAGGATCAGTTTTGCGACCACCAACAGAAACAGCGTACACCTGGAAGTCGTACTGGCCGTTCTCCGCTACTCCACGAAGTTCGAACTGTTCTTCAGTTACGCGCTCAGATTTCCAGTTTGAAACATTCCCGGCATCGGAGCGGCGCCAGCTGATGTAATACTGAGCCGACTTGCCCTGCCATGTAGCGGTCAGAGAAACGGACAAGTTACCCGGAGAGGACAGATAAGTGCCTTCGGTAATCGCCAGACCTGACGGCTTTGAGAACGTTGGGTCAAGAACAGTGGTATTTTGCGGGATCAGCTGTGCGCCGCTATCAATAGCTTCGTATTTGGTCGGGTTGTTCTGAATAGCCGTGATATTGAACGACGTACCATCGTCACCCTCAGCAACGCTCACAACGCGTGCTTGTAGCGGAGTTAAGTCTGGTTGAGCAATGACCCACACTGCATCGCTTACCGGCGTCTCATTGGAGCTGAGAGCGGTTTTAAACGTGACGGTGGTGATGTTCTTCCCATTCTCCAAAATATCACGCCCAACCATCTTCCCTTCTGCGCTGAGGAAGGTGATATGGTTTCCAACTGAAGTCAGATCAACCGGAGCGTCCAGCTTGATGCTATTGGAGGTGTAGCCGATAATACGACCACTGTTGCGACGGCCAGCGCGGAATTTATCTGCGATCAGCACGATGTCGCCAGGCATCAGGAATACAGAGTCCATACCTACTGCAAAGGTGATGACGTCAGATTCCATGCGAGAGGTGTAGAGCGTCCAGAGACCAACACGATGCGCCTGGCCGCGTGAAGTACAGCCGAATGCGACTGACTCAGTTTTGCGGATGCCATAGCGTTTAATCGCTTCCTGATCTTCTACATACTCGACGCTCTGCTTGTAACCGTCCTCTTTGTTGTTGTAGGTGATAAGAGCAACGGAATAGCGATCTTTACGCGCCGAACCTTTGTAGGCAAATGATCCATTCACCACGTTGCTGTTGGAGAACAGCATCACAGGGTCTGCTGGAGAATCCTGCGTGATGTGAACCATGCCACCAGCCCAATAAACCATGCCACGGAATGCCCCTGCAATGTCCTGCACGACGCGATATGCATCTTGGCGACTGGTTATCTGGGTATTGATAGCGAAACGTTTCTCTTTGCCACCGAAGCCATCGTCGACGTATGCATCACAGTAGCGACCAATCTGATACAGCTCGCCGATGTTAATCATCGACTCCTGAACAAACTGACCCAGACCGTAACGAGTGTTCGTCAGCAAGTCGAAGAGAATCCACGCCGGGTTGGAGGATGATGCCAGCTTAAATGTACCGTCCCAATTGCCGTCGTAGGAGTTCGTGTCAGCGTTATAGTTTGACGGGACACGAATTTTCAAACCTTTAATCAGGTATGAACGAGTCGGCATTGAAGAACCGAACTGCTCTGAGTTGATTTTCAGGCCAACGAGCGCAGAGTTCGGATAGTTCAGGCTGGTATTGACAATCTCACCGATCGAATCGATGTAGGTGTCATCGTAGAGATAGCTGTTATCGGTATGATCTTCAGTCAGACGAATGGCACGCAGAGTATATGCCTTTGCCGGCTTCGGTAAGTCCAGAACATAACTACGGTAATAAACACCTGTCTTCTTCGCGGTCAGAGAAATGGTTGCGTTGGACTCTCCCTCTGCAACAACGTCAACAAAGCCGCCGCCATTACCTGCGTCGATCTGGAATTTAAACTGGACTGTCGTACCGTTAGTATCGCCGCTCTTTTTATCGATGCTGCGAAGTGAAGGAAACTTCATCACTACACGAACGCGATCGCTGTCCGCAGAATCCAGAGACACGTTAACCTGGCTCGTTTGCTTCAATTGACGCCCTACTGATTTCGGCGTTTCAATGAAGTCAAAACCATCGATGACACTTTGATCCTGAGAACCGTCGCGGAACCACCAGGTTACACCGCTGAAGTTGTAGGAATTGTCGCTATTCTGGAGCGGCGTGTCGTTCAGGAAGATGGATTTTGCCCCATCAATCAGACCACCGATAACACCCTCACCCAGCAAATCCAATACAGAAGCCATAGCGCGGCTGTTTACCGTGTCATTAGCCTCCACTGGCGTCCTTGAGCTACCGCCACCCTTACTGCCGCCGCGTCCTGAGATAATCAGGCCGTGCGCGACTAATTGCGAGAGACGGCTTTTTTTGAAATTTGGAACTTCCATTTATCCCACCGTTAAATCTGGTCAATAGTGATAGAGGAACTTGCGATTTGCGAGCCAACGAGAATTTCTTCGCCGTAGTTCAGCTGAACCGGGTTTCCCTGATTAGTAGTGTTTTGAGGCCCGTCGAAATAAAACGAATCGGAGTTATCCGCTTGTCTCACTTCCGGGTTTTTTGCTTGTGGGGATAGGATCTGAGCCAGACCGCCCATCATCATGCTCATGCCGGCCACAACCAGCGCCGAGGATGTGCCTGCAGTGAAGATTTCTGTGAATGCACCAATGACCACCATCGCGGCGCCAATCGCGACCTGAACGTAGCCAAGCGTCTTCCCGCCACGTCCCTTTGGTATTGGCGTGATGCGTATTTTCTCAACATCCTTACCGGCGCCTTTCATCATGTATTCGGTTTCGTCAACCGACCATGTGGCTCCACTTTTGGTTGTGATTTGAATGTGATAACGGTCGTAAACCTTCGCATTACGACGAATCCAGGCATTTAAGCCTGGTTTGTTTGCGTCGATAAGATTGATGGCCTGCGCCGCATTTGATGCGCGGAGATGCCAGTGTCGGCCGAAGCGGTTTGCAAGTGCGCCGCCCAGCTGGACATGAACTAATTCAGACATTTTTCCTTCCCTGTTAATAACGCCCGATGACGCAAATGATGCGTAGTATTTTTCTGGTACATACCGCCGTAAGTGGCGTGACTGCTTAGCCTGTCGATTTGGTGATGCAGGATGCGGTTGTCACCAACGTAAACAGCGCAGTGATCTGGCATCTTCCCGTACTGAATGAAGAAGATGTCGCCCTTCTGAGGCTCTTCGCCATGGGCAAGACGGACGAGATTTTCATTGCGATAATTCAGGTCGAGAATGTCGTCGTCGCCCAGATACCACGACGGGATATGCAGGTGAGCGTTGGCGTTGATCTCGATATTGAATTCGCGTTTCAGATAGTCTCGACACAGCATCCAGCAGTCGAAGATGCCAAAGACATACGGTCGGCCGGTGTACGGCATTTCAAAGCCATTGGGCGTGATCACTTCCATCTCGCTTAAACGAAACTCGGCATCAATCTCCGGGTTAAGATTTTTCGTGACGGAGAAGATGAGCCAAGGTAGCTCCGTTGCCTCACAACCAGCGCGGTCGGCGTCAGAGGCCACTGGAGGGCGATCAGTGTGGCTATGCCAGATAGCCACAACCTCGCCCTCGTCTTCGGCAGCAATCACGTCTTCGTGATGCATGACAAACTCATTGGCCGGGTCTTCAGAGACGTTTCGCGCCTCAATAAAGCGATATTTCTCCCCCGATGTCTGGACGATGAACCCGCACGCCTCATTTGGATAACGGGCAATAGCGCATTGATATAGCGACTGCGTCACCGCGGAGCCGGCAATGGATTTAATATCACTGAACACGTGTTGCCCCCGGAAAGCCGCCAAAAGCGATGATCCCGTTGGCGAAGAAGTTTCGCCTGGCCTTACACGCATCGAGACGCTTGGTGCAGTAGTCGTCGCTGAGCGATGTGACCTGATTGTTGTTCTTGTCGAAGTACGGGCCTGAGTAGCCACACTCCGCTCCGCGGTATTTCCACGGGCAGCTGTTTTTGATGATCTGACGCGCAGGTAACTGAACGCCCATCAAATCAAATACACTGGACAGCTCAAATTCAACGCTATCTTTAGTTTCCAGTGTCTTCTGCTCAACGAACCAGATTTCATCAGGGAAGTGCTGAGAGGCGTCGGCGGTCGCGTTTCCAGATGGGAAGTTCGATGCGTCGAGGAAACGAGCCAGCGTGCGACGACGCGTGATTGTGCAACCAACCAGATCGTCATTTGCCGCGACTTCGGCTGAAATTGTGCCGCCATAGTTAGAGACGGTCATCTTTGGTCGAGGCAAAGAACCCGAACCCGTTTTATCGAACCCACTCGCCTTAATCGGCCATGGTAGATACTCAACTCCCTGCCAGACGACAGATGTGTCGAGATTGTTCGTTCCGGCGTGAAAGAAAAGCTTCCCGCCCGAGGTTGTTACCGACATATCAAGCTCGAAAAGCTCGATAACGGAGGATGGCGCCAACCTCTGAATTTCCGTGCGAATACTCATACTCATCCTTGAGTTAAAAACGATACCTTATATATTAATAAGTAAATACTTACTTATCAAGATTCAAAAACTTGTCTAAAGGTACAACTGATCTCCAAATACCCCGGATAGCGTTTAACAGTATGAGAATCACACACACAGATGATTTTCTTATTGCGCGGGGTCGTCCAGTAAAATGACTCAACTGCGCCGCGAGCTGTCAGAAAATCGTCGATAGCATTACCGATGCTGTAAGGTCTTTTAAACGTCAGCGCCCATTCTTCTTTAATGCGGTTAAGACCGGCTGACTGGCGCTGCTCGTAATCGTCACCAAACTTCAGAACGGTCACTTCTGGCTTTACGGTTTTCTCTGACTCAAAATCCGGGAACCAGTTAAAGGTTTGTCTTGCCATTTTTCTCTTCCTTGAGATGCCGCCCACTTCCTGTAGGCGGCGTTGTTTTTACCTGTTGCCGTTGGTGTTTTTGTTCAGAGAACCACCAGGGCGCTTTTCCTGCGTAATCGTTTCGAGAACGATGTTTTTAATGCGTTGGGCTGCATCGTTCCAACCTTTGCCGTCCGCATCCGAGCCAGACGTTGAGCTGGAGCCGTCAGAATTAACACTGATGTTGATGGCAACCGGAGCAATTGTTCCGCCGCCGCCAATATTCCCCGTCATCGTTACTGGAATCGAACGACCATCAGGCAGAGGGACATAGGCTTCATTGTCTTTCCCTTCACCAAATAGAGCCAGCTGCGGCGAAGTAGCGATCCCGCCTTTGGAGTAAGTCTTCAGTGGAATTACACCATTTGGCCCCATGATCCCACCCTTCTCAAATTTAGGAATGGGTGGAATGTTCTGACCATTGGCCTGCGTTGTTCCAGACCCACCAGACCCACCAGCTCCACTCGCTATGCTTCCAGCCCAAACAGACGTCGCCGCAGAAGCCATTGACATGCCGAAGTTCAACCATCTCCCCTTCGAAGACGTCGAACTAGCCCCCATCGATGCAAAGACCGCCGTCAACCCAGAAGCCACCGAGGATAGATTATTCATCGTCAGGATGTTGGCGCCGATTGCCTTTGTCTGATTACCCGTAGCAGTACCGAGACCAAGAAGTGACTTTGTAGAATTCCAGGCGCTACTAACCATCCCAGATAATCCGCTGTTAGCATTCTCAGTGGCCGTACTCATTTGGCTAATACCAGCACTGGTCTCCTTCGCGGACTGACCAATGGACTTGTCACCGTTGTTAACGGTCGCATTGTTGCTATTGCCACCAGACTTAACCAGACTCACGCCCTGATTCAGTATTGCGCCAGCTACATTGCCCGTCCCACCAGCGCCATTAGCCCCCATCCCCATCATGTTCATGATTGGCGCGGTAATCTGCGATTTAACAATAATGCTGGCTATGTCTTTGACGATCGACCTTGCAAAATCACTGAAACTAGCCTTGCCGTCCATGATGAAGTCGGTAATCGTGTCCGTCATACCGGAGAAAGCATTACTCCACGCTGTTTCGATCTGACCTGCGACATCCTCATATCCAACGGCCAGCTTTTGAGTGGCTGTTCCGGTTTCCTCAATCAGCGCTCTGTTTCCAGAGGCAACGAGTTTCTGAATACGCTTATTGAAGTAGTCGATGTTGGCACCCTGCGTCGGGTCTTTTTCCAACTCCTTCATTGCGTTGTCGCGCAGAGTGATTAACCCGTCTAAGGAGGTTTTGTATCGCTCCCTAAAGTCGATAACATCATCTTCACGATTATTTGGTGAACCTGCTCTGATAATAGCGTCAGAATCAGGCGCCCATGTAGAAGCCATCTGTTTAGCGCCACGACGGTTCATCATCGCGATGTAGTCTTCTGACAGACTACTCAGCTTAGCCAGATTCTCCTTGGCCTTGTCGATACTCTCCTGCGAAATCAGCTCAGAAGGGCTGGCTTTGGAAAGCTCCACCAGCGACTCTTTGGTTTTATCCAAAGTCTGTCTGAACGACACGACGGTCTTTGAGCCACTGCCCATCTGCGCGATCAGCTGCTCAGATTTTTCCAGAGCCTTGTCATAACCATCGGCTGTCTTTTTCTGCGCACGCGCCTCCTTTTCTGCAGCAGCGGCAGTTTTCTTGCTTGCTCGCTCGGCGGCGGCGGCAGCGCGTTCAGAATCCTTCTCTTTTGCATCGGCAAGCCACTTCGAAATAATAGCCTGGTCTTTCGCTGAAGCCTGTTCCAGCTTGATGCCTTCACCCAGAAGTTTGCGAATTTTAATGTTCGCCTTCATCTGGTTGTCGCCGACTACCGGGTTATTCTCGACGTCGAACATGAGCGAGCCATCGGCATTGACGCGCTGCCGACTTCCCTTACCTTTCTGTTCGGACAGATAGCCACTTTCTAACTTACTACTTGTCTTCGCCCCTGAGTCGCCAAGTGTCGTTGTTCCGTCAAGCCCCGGAATCCCTTTACGACTATCAGACGAACTCTTAGCCAGGCTATCCATCTGCTCGAACCGCTCTTTTGCGATTTTCCACGCCTCTGATTGGCCTGACAGCTGCGCCTGCATCAAACTGCGTTCTGACTCGGTCAGTTTTGGATTTTTCAGCCCTTCTACGAGGTTAGTAACTTCCTTCCCGAGATTCGATACGACAGTCTGCATTTCGCCAGCGGCCTGCTGATAGATCGCCGTCTGAGCATTCCTGTCCTTTTCGTTAATCTCCCTAATTTGAGCGTTTTTCTCTTCCCGAGACAGCTTGTTGTTTGACTCGATGGTGATGCGTTGCTGGCTGTTCTTCGCCATATCACCTGACGAGTACACCGCCATGTTTTTATTGAGGGTGTTTTCTATGTTTTGCAGACGATTATTGACAACATCAGTCGCCAACTGTCTTTTCTGCGCGACATCCCCCATGCCGACAGTTTCTTTGTATCGGGAGAGTGTAGCCTTATCCGACTCAATCTCTTTGCGGAGCGACGATACATCGACCCCTAAAGCGGTAGGCGACGTTTTGCCCGACTCGATGCTTTTTAGAGTGTCTTCTTTCCCTTGAAGTTTTTGCTCTCTGTCTTTGATCTCCGCGACAATTTTGGCACGACTGGCGGCGTTCATTGCCTGTGGGATTTTGCGGATCTCTTCGACGGTTTCCGCTGTCTTGTCCTTCAGTAGCGACATGACATAGATAATGCCGGAGACGGCAACCGCAACGGCGGTCAGAGCTGCGCCAATCGGGTTTGCAACGATGATCGCCGTCAGACCAGAGAACGCCGTCTTGACCGCCGTAATTCCGCCTCTAATGGCAAACAGAAGAGACGGGGCAGTCCCTAAACCGAGTCGAGAAGCACGACCAAAACGAGTCACCGCTGTAGATAACAGATCAAACGGTGCCTGTGTCGCTCGCACAGCGCTACCCAGAACCGACCCCATCTGACTACCGGCCGTGACGACGCCCAAAATTGAGGATCGAAGCAGCTTGAAGCCGACAAATGCGGCAATCGCTTTACCAATCTCAATCAGCAGTGTTTGGTTTACGGTTGCCCATTTAGCCATTGAAATAAGGCTATCGACTACCGAACTCAGACCACTCCCCAGCCCCATTGCGAGCTGGCTTCCGCTCGCGCTGTTAAAGAATGACGACGCTTCTTTTAGAGCATTAGTGATTGATGTCAGATAACCGGCATCACCCACCTTTTTAGCGAACAGAGTGAAAGATGTCTGCATCTGAGCCAATGCGCCGGTATAGGCTTGCATAAGGCTTTTCGCAGCGCCGCGGTTCTGGGCATCAAGACCGATAAACAGCAGACGCAAGCCCTCTTTCGCAGACACTGTGCCTGTCGAGATCTGCTTGGTCAGCTGTGACATTGTCACACCAGCAGCATCGGCCATTGCCTGCATTGCCGTTGGCACAGCCTCACCTAATTGCTGACGAAGCTCTTCCATCGAGATAACGCCCTTACCGGACATTTGCTGAATGGCAACGGCAGCTCGGTTCAGCAGCTCACTGTTTCCACCGAATCTTGCGACGGAATCGATAAGCGTCTTCCATGACCCATCGAGCGGGTCAAGCCCTGCAGATTTGAATTTGACGAACGAGTCCGTCAATTCTCTCATCGCGAACGGCGCAGACCTGGCTGTATCGATGATGAATTGCATTTCATTAGCGGCTGACGCTTTCGGGTTGGCTGCGTTCTTGTTCAGACCTTGAAGAAGGATCTCCATCTTCTGCATTTCTGCAGCGGCTTCAATGATCGGCTTTTGCCAAGAGAAGAGAACATCTGTAACCAGACGAGCGGCATCCCCAACTTCGCCCAGCATGAAAATGTTTCCACGAAGGCCACTAAACATGCCTCTGTCATGACCGCCGCCAGAGCCACTGCTGCGCCCAGAGCCACTGCTGCGCCCGGAGCCACCGGCATTTCCACCGCCTACACCGCCGCCGCCGAGGATTCTTCCGTTTAGACGGGATTGCCCTCGGATAACATCATCCATCCGTTCTCTGACGTTTTTGAGGCCATCTGCGGCTTTGTCTGTCGTGCCTTTCCACCGATCAAGAATTTTGGTGGTATTCGATAAGCGACGATTAAGCGATGTGGTGGTGTTACCCATACCAGCAGCATCTGAAGAGAACCCTTTTGCTGAGCGACCTGCGTGATCAGCGAAGTCAGCAAAGTCCATTAACTCGGATTGTGCTTTCTTCAGAGAATTGGTGAGAGAGCCTAACTTTGTACTCACCTGGTCTACTCGACCAGAGAACACACTCAGGCTTCGGTTGATAGCTGCGATGTTCTCGCGGATGACGCGAAGACTTTGGCCAGCCAGCTCAGTGCCGGCCGCAAAATCCTCCATCTTGTTCGCGCCTTTGCCGAGAGAGACGCTTAGAACTGAAAATGAACGGCCTGTGGCGACGACAGACCGTTCAAGAGAGGACATTTTTTTGGAGTTATTAGAGGCCGTTTTACCGAATGTCTCTAATAATTTTCCCGCGTTTTTAATTGACGCTGAAAACTCCTTGTCATTCAGCGTCAATTTAAAATCTACAATATCGGACATTCCCTTATCCTATTTTTCCAAAGATTTCCATTAATTGCTCTTTGGCGTCAGGGTCTGCTTTGACTTTCGATGGATCGTAGACTTTATCGGTTACGACTGGTCTTCCTATCCGGTATTGCAAACCCTCCATGAACGCCGTAGCGTCTTCCGCCCCCGCCTGTGCTACTCGTGACACCTGGAAACCTCTCAGGTCGTCTTCGGCTTTTAGACGGTCGATGTTGCGGCTTAGCATCCAGAAGGTTGCCAATGGCAGCATCAAAACTTCTCGCGGCGAAATGGCGTAATAAGCAATTACTCGGCTGAAATAGAATCCGAAGTCTATCGAGACAGTGACGACGCCGGATTCCTCTTCGCGGGAAATTACTTTACGTCTTCTCCGGCCGCGGCTTCGTTCTCTTCCTCTGCCTGTTCCATGGCGAAAGAAAAGATCTGCTGCAGCTGCGGGATGCTCAGACGATTAATCACTTCCTTTGGTACGTCAGGAATGACTTCGGCCACCAGTTCGGCATAAGCTTCAACCTGATCCAGCATTGACATAGCTTCGATGTCTTTGCCTTCAAAGGCTTTTACTTTGGCGAACAGACCGACAGTCATTTCCGCGACGGCATAGGTTTTTCCAGCCACTTTGATTTCTTTTTTCGGCGGAAGAATGGAATCCAGATCCAGTAACTTAGTCATTTCAAAAATCCTTTTAAACAGAGGGTTCTCCTGAACCCTCTTACAGACTGCTATTAAGAAGCAGCGGTTACGGTTACGGTCACTTGTGAAGACACAATTGAGCCGTCCTTAGTGGTAAACGTAATCTTCGCACTACCTGTCGCTACACCCCTCACAACGCCATTGGCGTCGACGGTTGCGATAGCTGGGTTGCTCGAAGTCCATGTCCCACCTTGCTCATCTGCGTTTGACGGGGCAATCGTCTTAGTCAGCGCAGCTGTTGCACCCACTTTGACCGATACTGAAGTCGGCGCGACGGTCACGCCCGTCACTGCTACTTTGGGGCAGAAAGAGTTCCCAAAACGCCGGTATCATCTGGGTACGCATTGAACTCCACAGAGAACACACGAACGTCATCAGACTTATACGCCATGGTGAAGTTACCGCCAGTAGCGGCCTTCGGCAGAGTCAGAATGAAGTCGGTGCCGTCCTGCGGGGTCAGGATCAGCTGCTGCGCTACGTCAACCAGGTTTACACCCTGTGCTGATTTGATGCTCAGAGTTTTGGTGTCGGTGGACATGGTGGAGCCAGGCATCAGATTAACCATGTTCGCCAGCACGCTTTCTGCCAGTGGCACGGTTACTTTGATGTTACGACCCTGAATCAACTCAGAGATCGTGGTTTGCCCCAGCTGGTCTACGGTCACTTTCAGAGTTTCAGTAGAGACTTCTACCTCTACGCCGCCCTTGGTGTAACCGAGATCGGTGCCAGCGAATGAAACCGCACACGCACCTAATTTGATGTTTTTTACATGGGTATTAGCCATTGTTGGTAAACTCCTTTTACCGTTGCTTTGTCATCTTGACAGGAAGTAAGTATATACTTACTAACTTCAATATTACAACATCGAGATGGAGTTTGAATTCAACTTAGACTTTTTGATGTGGGGGTATCTCTCCCCCACGAGGATTTACTTGGATGAGGACTTTTCTTCACGATTCTTGTTGAAGGCTTCAACACCCTTTGAGCAGGCTATTTCATAATCATAGTATCTGCGGTCAATGATCCCGGTGTCAAAGTTATACCGAGGCAAAACTTCGATCATAAAGTCCTTTTTTTCGTCATTAAACTTTGACACTTCAAGCATCAAATCCGAAGAAAACTCGGTTTCAAAATCCTCTCCATGAGCATCTTTGCCCTTCACTTTTCCGCAAACAATATATTCGCCGATAGGGAGCGTTTTCTCAGCGTTAGTGTTGACGAACTTGATATCAGAAAAGGACGCCGACTCCGGGTCTGCCAGCTTCTTCAGTATCGCTTCTTTCGTAAACTCAACAGCCTCATCCTTCATTTTGTCTTCGCCGCAACCGGTGACAAGAAAGGTCACTGAAAGTGTTAATGCGATGAATGTTTTTTTCATTAAAACCACTCCATTTATTTTTCTTTATACTCAATTAGTTCGAACGGCCAGACAACAAAAATTAAAGGCCGCGCAAAGCGGCCTGAAAGTTACAACATATACCCGGCAAATTCCACAGGAAGCCCAATCTCGAACAGAGCACCATCATTTCGGGGATACACAATCGGGAGTGTCATGGGTCGAAGCATCCTAAAAAAAACACTCTTTGACGTGACATTGTCGACAGGAAACAAATCATTTATCACCTGCATTTTCCTCTGTGCGGCTGATAGAGAAATATCACGCACAACAATCAGCACTGAGTCCATATAGAAGCCGGCAAGTTCATGATCGACTTCAATGCCGCTGGTTGGTGAAGTCACCATCACGGCGCTTTTGGCATCTTGTGGCATTGCATCAGCAAAAATAGTGGAGCCGACTTTGCCAACCCCCATCTTCGCCAAATATAAAGCCAGACCCTCTACAAACATCATCGTCTCCTTATAAACCCTGCTTTCCTGGCTGAGTTTTCTACTATTTCAGGAAACCGCTTTCGAATGTATTCGACGGCTCTTTCCATGTACCGACGCCCGACGTTAACCCGTCGAGTATCTACCGGCCCCTGTGTCATCTGCTTCAGAATAGAACCGGCACCGAGGCTGTATTTGTGCTTTTCCATATAGATCGCATAATCACCAACTGTAGTGCCGGGTTTAACCTTCACCGCCCCACTGCTCTGTCTTGGTCGGCTTTCATCAACCTTCATTTCGATGTGCAAGCTGTCGTAACCAGTCTTCACCACGCGAGCAAAAATGGCACTTTCAAGAGATCCAGTTTCCATCGGGGCCATTGCTCTTGCCATTCTCTGAGCGACATTAGCCAGCTTTGCCATTTCAGAAACAAGTACGCGTTTATAGGCTTTCTGGCTGTTACTGAGACGACTCTGGGCCTTCTTCAGATTCAGCGTGTTGATGTTTAAACCCATATATTCGCCCCGACTTCATAATGCCCCGGACGGCCGCGCAACCCCCATCGCTGGTGGATGCTTTCGACTCGCATTTTTTTGCCGTTAACGATAAGCACATCCTCTTTGGCGATCGGCGCCGACAATGGCACGATAAAGACCGCATCAAACAGCGCAATCTCCGCCTTGCCACGGCTTGCGGAACTATCAGCACGAACAGACGTTTTATCGATACTGTCAACGAACGAAACTACGCCCATCTTTATCTGAGCAGCGAACTCGTATTTCGCCTCTCCGTACAAGTCCATACCACCCTTCTTGTACAGAGCACCCTCAACCTGCCAGGCAATATCCATTTGACCCGCCTTACTGTCTGCGAACGATGACGCGGTTATCCATGTACTTCAGCAACATTCTCCACGTCGTTTTGGCGACAATAGAGACAGCGCCTTTACCCTGGCGGTAAGCCATGGTCGTTTCACCAATCGACTCAGAGACGATCCCATCCTCACGCGCACGCTGAATATCACTGCCGCCGGCAATCTCACTGGCTTCATTCACAACGGCCAGAGCAAGTGCGTTCCGAAAAGCTTCTGGAAACTCCATAAAGTCATCGTCGGTCAGCTTATCCCAATCAACAATGTCGGAGGTGTACTGACCAGCCCAGCGGAAAGGCAGAGTCGACGTCTGAAGCATATTCTGAGGGCGATCATAGTCATCCCAATCCATGCCGTAGATCCGACGAATTGAAAACGACATCGACTTAATGCGCTTCGTCGCCTCTATCAGCTGGCGTCGCAAGTCCCCTTCGCCACCGGTTAGCAAACTTCCGCCGTTAAGCATGTCGATCGCCTGCAGCTGCGCTTCGCCAATGGAGATAAACGACTGCTTCGGGACAGACAGCTCAAAACTGCGTAAAACGATGTACTGCTGCTCTTTGGTAATGAAAGCGCCACCTGCATCAACTGACAGCGTAACGCGTCGCAAATCGCGTTCACGCTCACCCAGAGCGTTAATCGCCCCAGGGACAGTGACAGTGACGAACATCTGCCCATCAGAGACAGGGACATCGACGCCGGACGTGACGATATTTCCGCTGGCGTCTTTCACAGAGTAACTGGCTGAGGTAGCGCTCATCACATCGAGAGAAAAGCGTAACGTGACATCATCCCCGTCTTTATAAACGCCAAGCTGCTCCATTACACGCCGCCTTGTGCTTTCAGAATGCCGTCAATCATCTCTACGATGCCTTTGGCCTTCACGCCCATTACCCCACCAATCAAACGCAGACCCGCGATCCCTTCACTATCAGCGACAGCCTCAAGCTCTTCACGCGTGTAGATCTGAACACCAGGCTCGACAGTACCGCGAACGAGATTGGTCACTGGCTCTGCGGCATATTCCTTAACGGCCTCAGCATTAACGGAGTATCGCTCGCTATAAGCGCCAGCTGCCGAAACATTGCGGCCATCAACGGTTTCCGCACGCATCGACGCGCAGATACGCTGCTGATCCACAAACGGTAGCTCTTCGACAGAAACACCATCTTCGAACTGAACGCCACAAAGCAGACCGGTGTATCCCTTAAAGGTCGATTCCAGCAACTTCACTTTTGCACTTTTCATTTTCTATCCCTGAATGTGGGCGCCATATGACGCCCTTTTGGTTAAACTTGGACTGTCTCTGGATTGTTTACGGTGATAGCCGCTTCGCCGAATACAGAGCCGTCATTGGCTACCAGACGAATCTTCACACTGCCTTCAGCGATACCCGTCACCAGGCCAGACACATCGACGGTCGCAATGCCGGAATCTTCAGTAACCCAATGGTAAGAGCGGTCGGTGGCGTCATCAGGCTTAATAGAGCCTCCCAACTGAACCGTATCACCCACCAGCACAGTCGCCGTCTTCGGGGCAACCGTTACGCTCTGGACGTGAATGACAGCGGCTGTATCGGCGTGTGGCTTAGACTTGAAACATGCAGTCAGGCGATTCTGGCGATATTCGGTCATCGGCGCGTCAGACACTGATTTGGTAAACGACGTGTTAAACATCGTTCCGGTGAAATTAGCGAACTGCTCGTCCGTGATTTCCATTTTTTGCTCAGGCATATCCTTCCCTCAAAAAAAAAGGGCGGGCGCAAGCCCACCCATTGACTAAGTAAGTGTTTACTTACTTATCTGATTAAATCTTAACGCCGCCCAGAGCTGCAATGGCTTTGTCATGCTTGTTAACCAGACCGGTGTACCACTTAACACGGGTACGGGTTGCGTCTTTATCCTGAACGGTGCCGATGGACTCGACAACGATACCGGCATTGTCACCGCCGTAGATACCGGACAGGCCGTTCTCTTCGGACATGTGCAGGCAGTAAATCGGAGCCGCGCCGTCAGTAACCGGGATAAAGTCGTTCACGATGAACGGAATGCCGTTGTGGGTCAGCATCGGACGACCGAAGTTTTCGACCATGATTTCACTCGGGCCGGCGTTCACGGTACGCAGCAGCGCACGGTAAGCACGCAGGTGCTCGGAACGAACCATCAGGCAGTCAGCGCCCAGATCTTTCACAGCATCGACGAGTTCGTCCAGCATGGAGAAGGTCATGGAAGCGTTAGCCGCGATGTGCTGGTCAGCAGCCATCAGCTTAGCAATGCCGTTAAAGGATTTCGGGTTGACGGTTTCATCACCCTGGATCAGATTGCGGCGGAATGCGCGAGCCAGACCTTTAACTTTCGCGCGGATCTGAATTGCCAGCTGGCTGTTAGTGTCATCCATGGTGGTAGCCAGGAATTTATCAACGTCCACATCGCCGGCCATAATACGCAGTTTAGCGGTATGCTCGGTGAAGGTCGCCGCGCCTTCCGGGATAACTTCGTTCACGTCGATGAAACCGGCTTCGGACAGAGTCGCTTCGCGGTTATACAGGTACGCTTTGCTGTTCACTTTGAAGAACGGCAGGATTGCGAACAGGTCATCACGGTCGATAATCGTCTCGATTACGCCCTGCTCCAGTTCGTTATTACTCAGCTTTTCAGCTTCTTCACGCAGTAAAGGCATCTTTCATTTCCTTATGATTAAGATGTTTGTTACTTGTTCAATTTACCGATGCCGGCGGTCAACTTATCCAGTGTCGACTTTTTGGTTTCGGTATTCAGTTTCGGTTTGGTGGTGGTTTTGGAATGAGCACCCTGTTTCGCTTCACTGCGCAACAGAGCATCAGCCTCCGGGTCAGCACGCAGAATGCGTTCAATCGCACTCTCAAATGCCAGCGGGTTGCCTTGACCATCAACCAGAACCGCACGATCTTTCGCGCCAGCTGGTTTGTCGTAACCAACTACCTGACCGTCTTCGCCAATTTCGAAGTGAGAGCCGTAGATAACGCGGGCTTTTGCCGGAGTCATCAGGACTTTTTCACGCAGGAATGGGGACTCCCCAAACGAAGTACCGATGGTTTTCTCAACCAACTTGTTCTTCATACCTGCGATTTCAGCTTCGAGTTCAGCAATACGAGCGTCGCGACCTTCCAGGTCTTTTCCGTGTGCTTCGATCATCTGCTTTTTCACAGCGTCAAATTCACCGCGGCGCTCAAGCTCCTGACGCTCAGCGTCTTCGCGAGCTTTTTGAGCAGCGGACTCGGCTTGAACCAGCTCAAGCGCACGCTCCGGTGCGATATCGCCGTACTTAGCCAGTTTTTCTTTCAGAGTTTGCTCGTTACTCTTGCGCTTCATGCTCTCTTTCAGCAGAGACGCGGCGTTTTTACGCTCTTCACGAACCTTAGCGATCAGCTCTTCAGCGCTCAGATCTTCCAGATCGTCAGCTGTAGTTTCGCTCTTATCGCCTTTGTCTTCCGGTGCGGCGCTCTTGTCTTCGACAGATGCTTCGCCACCGCCGCCACCTAACTCTTCTTTACCTGCAACATCCATATACCCGCGATGGGTATTGGTCAGCTGCATCCACTGCCATAATTTCATTCGTAAATCCTTTTATTCGTCATTACCCGGTTTCTTGGGTGATGGTTTCCCGGTTCCTTGGGATTTTTCTTGCCCATTTTCTCGGGCCGTATCTTTATCATAAGTAAGTGCTAACTTACTTTCAAGGGCCAAGGCGTCATTTTTTGGAGGAAATTGCAATAAATCTTTCTCAATATCCTTCATTTTGTCTTTGGAAAGATTCGGGAAGATTTTATCGATAAGGATTTCCATCTGATAACGACGGACAGAATCTGGCGCTTCCAGATCTTTCAGGTTGCTCGCGACTTCGAATTCATCAACCAGTCCACGGATGTCGAAACTCTCCGGGTACGTGACCAATTCTTCGCTCTCTGGCATCTTCTCACCCATCCATGCAGTTACCAACGTCATCAACATTTCTTCGGCTCGCTGCAGGCGACTCGATTTATTGATGAGTAGACTATTTACTCGCTGGAAGTCATACAGTTTGGCTGCGCCGCTGGAGTTGTCGATACCCTTTGCGTTGTCCTGCTTCGTGCGCTCTCCGGCAACACCAACAGAGTGATAAATCTCGTTGATGATCTGCTGGACGGTCGAAATGATCATGCTCGCCTGTTTTGGGTCTGGCGACAGATAGAAAGGCTGGGCGCCATTTTCACCGTCATAGGTGAAAACGCGCTTCGTGCCAAACTCCAGCACTTTTTTGTGATTCTCATCACCAGGCAGAAGAGACTGAACCGGGATGGCCAGCTGTGAGAATGTCTGATCCTGAATGATGGCATCAAGGTTAGACAGATAGTTGGCAACAGCCCGGTCGAGATAGGCAATATCGTCAATCAGTGATGGACTGAAGTACGGCGATTCGCTCTGACCCATACAGTCAACAGGGAAGACAGGAACCATGCCGAGACCGTGCTCTCCAGTATCTTCCAAAACAACTTTCGTTCTACTACCTGACCGCTGCCCCTTGCGATCTTCGCGGAAAAGATACCAGTGGTCTTTCGTCCATAGACGGTAACGCAGAAACTCTTTACCCGATGAGGTGAAGGGGTCAGCGTCGTCGCGGCTCACTTCGCAGATCAGAATCCAACTCAGATTCCCCTCTTCATCCCAAGCACAGTCCAGCATCTGCTGAGGTGAAACCCAATATGCATAGGCACGGCCATCAGACTTTTTCTGGTCTTCTTTCGACTCGATGTCGCCCGATACGGTGCTATCAACAACCACCCAGATACGGCCATAAATTGAAGACTGGAGGTCTACTTCAACCATAAAATCATCAATGTTCATATTCTGACGGGTTGCTCGCTTCCAGAACTCCTTCACTGACGGCGGGGCATCATCCTCGCAGCGCTGAATGTCCTCTTTGAACAGATATTTATTAATCAGATTCACGACTTCGCGGGTATGGTTAAACCGGTAAGCGCGTTCCAGACGCTCCTTGAACTCGGCATCACCCTCCTTAAAGTAGCGGAAGATGTTATCTTTAAACCAAGTGCGGCCACCGGCGTAGGTGGCTGCGATAAAGTCCCAATGAGCTTTTCGTAGCTCATAATCAGGATGGCGGCGATTCACCAGATCCTGAATCATTTTGTTCGACAATTCCATTTGTCATATTCCTATGTTAGTAAATACTTACTTATCTTGATCCGCCAAGAATAACACGAGTTTTAACCGGGAAGCGACGGTGAATTGGATAACCCAAGGCATCGGCACTGTGCTCGACGTTACCTGTTTTATCAATGTCTCGGCCGCCAGGCTTATAAATCACCTTCTCAAGCGATTCAATCAGGTGCTTGCACTTCGGGTCTATGTATAGACGAACATCGCCTGAAGCGGTCAGAAGCAGACGGTTCACGGCGTTAACACGGTCAGCGATTGGCGGGTGCTTCTTCGGGTGATCCACTCGCATGAACCCCTTCTCCTTGAAGATGTCCACATCAGACTCACCGCGAGCGTGCTGTCGATATGCGCCGGCCGGGTCAGGGAAAACCGTAACCTGGCTTTTCTGGCGCCAGTACCTTCTCTCCAGCTCATCACACACCTCTGAGGTGTTGGAAGAGAACAGAACAACCTCATCAATCGCCCAGACCTCACCATTGGGTTGCGGTTGCAGGATCACCGAGGACATGGGGTCGATGTTGAAGTCCTGACCAACCCAGATTGGCAAACGCGGATTGAACTGTAGCGGCCTGACATGCACGTTGCGATCGAACGGGTAATATACGCGCCCAGACATGTTTTCGAACGACGCAAGGTACTCCTGCGCGAACGATTTAGGGTCCATATCGTTCTTCGCCGCTTCGATCTCGCTGTCTGGTACAAACGGGGAGTCCGCCGTCACAAATTGCCAGCTCTTCCACAAGCCTTTCGCTTGCATCTCAGGGTTCTGACCTATCATGAACAGCTTATGGAACTCAGAGAATCCCTTTGGCGTACCGATGATCAGCGCACCGCCGCGCGTAGATGACAGCGTCGGTCGAAGCACCTTGTACCAGGTGTCCGGCTTCATGTCCTGAAACTCGTCAAGCACGACAAAGTTCAGCGCAACACCGCGAAGCGTATCCGGCTTATCTGCACCCTTCAGTGCGATTTCACTACCGTTTTTCAGGACGATAGTCATCGTAGTGTCGTTCTTTTTCGCAATCCATTTGCGAGGCAAAACTTCCTGCAGGTCGTCCCACAGGATCTGACGTGCCATCTGGTATGTCGGCGCGACGTACCAAACGCGCTGCTTACGATCGGCAGCGGCGGCTTTGATAATTTTGGAGATCGACAGACGAGATTTACCCCAACGTCGACCGGCGCAAACAACCTTAAAACGATGTGGAGACTTGAAGACCTTCATCTGCCCCGAATGCAACTGAACCAGACTCAGGGATGATGGAATAGCCATTATTCCTCCCTCTCATCGTCTACATCAGGAAGGTACAGTTCCTCTTCATCGACAAGGTTGTCCTCGTCCATTTTTTTAAGCTCATCTACCTGGGCTGAAGTCAGCTCGCCGAACACAAGATTCGGGATTTCGTCAGTGATAACGTCATCTTTTTCCAGACCGAGAGCGCGGCTCGACACGTCGAAACACTTCTGAACGACAGCGGCAGCACGCTGAAGAGCCTTGATATCGTCTTCAACTAAACTAAGTGAGCGACCCTCCTTCTTGGCGGTGGCGATCTGGTTAATGGTGAGACCGCTCAGCCATATTGCCCACTTGTCATATTCTTCTTTCCTGCTTTCTACTTTTTGCGCTCGCGCTCGCGCACGAATTTCCGCATCCGACTTTAACGATTCGCGGATCATCTCCCCGACACTGTCTGAGCCTTTAGCGATACCTTTCTTTTTGAAGTACCGCGAGAACGTCTCAGAGCGAGTCCCGTACTCTTCTTCGAGCATCGATAGGGTGTATTCGCCTGAGCGCCACTTAACCTCAATCTCTGCCCATTGCGCCGGAGACAGGCGCGGTTTTTTTGCGGATTCTGTCATAGTTCCCTCTACTACCACTCGGCATCTTCCTGACGCCTTAAAACAATTTGTTTTCTGGTGGTTATATGTTTAAAAAACACACAAAAAACACTAAAAAGAGAGCCTGGCTCCTATATATTTATATATTCTGAAGTTCTTCTTTTAAAAACATACAGAATCAGGCATTTAAACTACCCCAGCAGCATTTTCGCTTTTGCTCGACCAAGAATAGTCAACCCCAGCGTGCGACGTTGATGCAGCGTTTCGCCCCGCGGCCGGCAGTCGTGCTTTTCAACCAGACCTTTCTTGATCAGCGCACGCAGCGAAAACTGAATGCTCTGTTTCGTTGTGCGATAGGGCAAAATCTCCAGCAGCTCGTCCAGATCGAGAAGATGTCCACGCTCATAGCCGAGATTCAAGGTTTTGATGACGTCTTTTTGTTTAGAAGTCAGGTTCATAGTGTGTCCTTACAAAATTTTCGTTAAATCCAGCGGCGCATCCAGCGGCTGGTTATCAAATGCGAGAAGTGGCAGAGCGTCAGGCAGCTGACGTCCAAAATCCGGGTTCCGATACACACCATAGAGCGGACTGGTGAAACTCAGCGTGTGAATATCCTTCAGAAGCTTCACAATGCTCGCTTCGTCCGTCAGTGTGTCTGCAATGTCCTGAACAGTCGTCCCGCGGTTACGTCCAGCTTTCGCCAGCGACGAATTTTTGTGGTAGTTCGCAACCAGATCATGCAATGCACGTTTCCTGCGCCCCTCCGCCATTCTCAGCAGTTCTTTCACCACAGACTCGTTATCACCAGGGTCAGCTCTAAAATGGCGCTGGAAGACTTTCAGAGCGCTTTCGTAGGACTTTGGTCTTTCTGGCTTGATGAACTTAAACCCTGCTTTCATAGCGAATGGGTTGTACTTGCTCATTGACGACTGAATTTCGAGGATCGGCTTGTCGTGCATACGACAAACCATATTCATGAAACGATACGATAAGCCCAGACCACGATACTGCGTATCGGCTACCAGACGGCTGACGACGGCGAATTCCTGATTCACACGCTTACCCCAAATCTGGTTCGCCTCACGCGTATTTGATGTCGGTTTGATATCCGGGAACATGCGATGACGCGGCGCCAGTAGAAGTTTCGGGTAAGCCATGACCAGAACACCGATGAGACGGCCGTCCAGCTCAGCTCGGTAATAAGACGGGGCAAAAGGTTTACCGTCAGTTTTGTAATGCAAGCCTTTCAACGTATTCCAGTCGTCTACCGTGCCTTTCTTCACAACTATGCGTTCCATGAAGTCTAGGTGGCGCGGGAACTCTTCAGGCCGGTGGCGTTTGATAATGATGTCGGTCATCTCTTCACCACCTTCTTGACACTGCCATAAACTCCGCGACGGATGGAATGCGGATCTCGGGTCACGATGGCTTCTACTGGAGGTAAGCCACCTGCTTGTTTATCAGCCTTGAATTGTCTGAATGCAGCATCCAGCTTCTCGGCGATGTACCCCTGCAGATAGGTAATGGCCTCCTGATCGACCAAATGAACGCCGTGCGATTCTGCGGTCGATATGGCAACATGCAGCGCCTCATGCCATAACGTTTTTTCGTCCCGGACGTCAGGCAGGAAAACGCCGTGAACCGAACGGTCTGCTTCGAAGTAACCCATATCCGTCACCCAGCCACCAGCGTCGCCGATAAACTCGCTATCGTCGACGCCGTAAAGCTGCTTCATCGTCTCGACATAATGATCTGCGCCAAATACCACAACGCAGCGACTGTAATACGGGGCCACACGGAAACCATATGCACCGTGCGCACGCAGCCAGTCTTTCCACTCTTCTTCAGTGGTAAAACGGCGCCTCAGCTGGGCGCCCTCATAAATCGGGAAAACCTTGTTATCAATGCTCATAATCCACCTTCACACGCTCTTTATAGTGTTTGGTGATCTGCACTGATGGGCGCAGAGCATTTTTAAGGTCTTCATGCGTTGTCGCAACAATGACCGTCGCGCCGACAGCGCGAGCGGCACGCTGCAGATTGGAGGCAACAACCTGGGCAGTCACTCGATCCAAAACCGCGCCAAATTCATCGGCAACCCAGACATCTGCGCCGGATTCGATTAACTTGGCGATTTTGAGACGATACTTCTGGCCGTCAGACATCTCTGACGGCTTTCTGACGAACAGATAGGCGTCATTCAACCCAGCCATAGAAAGCAGCCCCAGCGCGTCGCTGGTGGTCTTCCCTAACTGATCGATAACGTTGGTGTCGTCAGCAAAGACAAAGTCGTCAATTGACGCAACGCGCTGGCCGGCATCAGCCATCAGACGCTGCAATTCACGAAGAACAACGGATTTGCCGGAACCGGACTGACCGGTCACGTAAACTACGTCACCGCGTTCGATATCCAGTTCCAGATTGTCATAAAGCGTCCACGCCTTTTCGTCCAAACCAAGCCCGAAAGATTCGGCGATCTCCAGCGTGCGGATCGTCTTATTGACTCGCGTGTTGAAGGAGACGTTGATGACGTACTTACTCATACTCGGCCACCTCTTCGGAAATCTTCTCCGCAAAGGCAATAAAAGCGGCTTCTCCCATCAGACCGGTTTTCTCTTCCATGTGAGCGAGCAAATCACCAACAGCGATCGCGCAACTGGTCGGGATGTCTTTGAAACCCAAAATGTCGATGATACGAGTTCGGCCACCAGCAACTTCTTCCGTTATCGCTTTATGCTCTTCGCGCTGACGTTCAGCCTCTTCATTCAAGTCGTCAATCAACGTATCGTCGGCCATTTTTTCGGTCAGGTCTTCGATAAATACCTTCAACTCTCGATCATCAAAGCCGTAGATCTCAACGTCTTCATCCTGAAGTAGTTCGTTTAGCTCTTCCTGCATACGAATGGCGTCATAATCGATACTGGCTAATCGGTTGTCTTCGAGACGTTTCGCCCGAACAGCACTTTCTGACAGATCGTCACGAACAATGACAGGCACAAGAGCTAAGCCAGCCACCAGAGCCGCTTCGCGACGACCATGGCCGGTAATAATTACACGATGCTTGTCAACGGTGATTGGCTGGTCGAATCCACGACTGACGATGGCTGCAGCCAGGTCTTTAATCTGGCGCTCGTCGTGCTTTTTGGCGTTTTTCTCATACGGAATGAGAGTGCGCGGGTCGAGGTACTGAATTTCAAATGACTTTTTCATCGGTTACATCCTTGTAATATTGAGTTAGCCACACCAGAGCCTCGCCAGCGTCTTCCATTTCGCTGCCGGTTTTAATCCCCTGCTCTCGGATGATAGTTTTGATGACTTCTGTCACGCTCTCTGCTGTATCAAATGACACTTTGAAGCGCATGGTCTGGTGCTCAACACCTAGACGCTCTTTCTTCTCGCGAGCATCCGGCTCGGCGGCATGGTCTTCTTCCTCGCCCAGCATACTCAACTCTTCGAGATCGACACTTGACTCACGCGCCAGCGTTTCAGTCATTTCCTCGTCATACGGGGCGATGTCTGCCAGTGAATAGTCAATTTCAGTCTGAATACTCTCAATAAGGCGCTGCAGCTCGACGGCATCATCTTCACCGTAGCGCTCATTATCAACCAGTGACATCTGCTTGGCGGTATTGTCGTCAATCACACCGACGGAGGTGACTGGAACGGCTGCCATGCCGTGCTCAATGGCAGCACGCCACCGGTGCTCCCCGCCGAGGATTTCGTAAGTACCATCCAACAATTCGCGAACCAGGATCGGCTTAAAAAAACCAAGTCGGTCGATTGAGTTTTTCAGTTTGTCGAAGTTTCGAGCGCCAACCACATTTGTATTCCAGGGATTCGGTCTCAGCAGCGCCGTCTCCACCGTCAAAATACTGATTTTAATGTCCATATTTTTGATACAATCCATATAATAAATGATTACTTACATAGAATACCCAATTAACACAAATAAGGCACGAAGGAAATCAAAAAATGACAGTCAGAATCGTGTTTGACGCAGTCAATGCCATCGTCAAGGGAGCAAATGACGATGTGAAATTGAAAATACAGAAAATGCTAAGCTACGAGGTAGATGGTGGCAGATACAGCGGTGGCGATAGTGGCTGGAACGGTCAAAGTTCAATGTTCAGCTGGGCCAATGGCGTATTTCCGGCCGGGTTCGCTCGTGCCGTTGCTGCAGACCTTGGCCGGTCTGGCATCAAGTGTGCTCTTGTGAGGAAAGAGCTTACCAAACCTCTCGGCGTCCCAAATCCCGTGGTAAGCCCTTTCCCCTACAACCCAGACTATGCCTATCAGGATGAAACCTGCGAGCGTCTGGTTCGGTTTGGTGGAATGATTGCTCAAGTGGCTACCGGTGGCGGGAAATCGCAAATCGCGTGCAAAGCCGCAGCGAGGATCGGCAGGATGACACTGTTTATCACCACTCGCTCGATGCTAATGTTCCAGATGGCTGACAATTTTCAGGAGTCCGTCGATTATCGAGCTGCCCATGGTGAGCCGTGGCTCAAAAACGAAAAGGTCGGCATCATTGGTTCAGGCGAGCTGAAGTTTTCTCGGTTTATCAATGTGGCAACAGTTCAGACACTATCCAGCTTCCTTAGTGAGCCTGGCGGTGATTTGTCGAAGGATAAACGCGAATTCCATCTCCGCCGGCGCGAACTAATCAAGCAAATGCTGTCTAAAGTCTCACTTCTGATCCTTGAGGAAGCACATGAGGCGTCAGGGGAAAGCTTCTATGAAATCGCGAGACTCTGCAAAAACGCTGACTATCGTCTCGCGCTGACCGCAACGCCGTTCATGAAAGATAGCACTGAGGCCAACATGCGTCTTATGGCAGTATCTGGTCGCATAGAAATCAAAGTATCTGAAAAATATCTGATTGATAAGGGTATTTTAGCAAAACCAGTTTTCCTTTATCGTAAAATCGGTTACGTTCCAGATATCGAGCTTCTAAACAAAGAATTAACAGGAAAACATGTCAACTTCCGCGTTAGTATGTCGACCGCATACCAGAAAGCCTATCAGCTAGGCATCACGTATAATCTCGCCAGAAATCGAGCTATCGTGGATACCGCTGAAGAGTTTAAGCGTCACAATCTGAGCTGCATGACGTTGGTCAGACATGAACGGCATGGACAGATTCTAAAGGCTATGCTGGGAGAGCGCGGGCTGGTGGCGAGCTTTATCAACGGCAAGTCGTCTGCCGCAACTCGTTCCGCAAAACTGGCAGAACTGGCAGCGGGGAAAATCGACGTTCTTATCGGCTCGACAATACTGGACGTCGGCGTAGATGTGCCAAGCGTAGGCGCGGTCATCATAGCCGGTGGTGGCAAGGCTGAAGTTGAACTTCGACAACGCGTGGGTCGTGGTCTACGAAAGAAAAAGGGGAAAGCGAACGTATGTTTCATCGCCGATTTTCTGGATACATCCAACAAACATCTGATGTCTCACTCTTACGAGAGAAAGCACATCATTTCCACTACGCCTGGGTTTTCTGAAGGCATTTTAGACATAGACGGAAAATTCGACTTCTCAATTCTTGCATCATAAAGCGTTATACCGGTCGGTTGACCGGTATCTTTGGGGATAAGTGTATGAAAGAGCAAATGAACCATCAATCGTCTAAAGTCGACGTAGAGCGACAAGACCAAGCTACTCAGGCGAAGAAATCGGTGAACTGTCATCTCAAGCTTTCACCAGAGGCTGATGGTAAGCTTTTAAAAATTCAACGTCTGTTACGCACAGAAAACATAAAAGTCTCAAAGACGGGGATTATCAATCTTCTACTTGAAAATCTTAATGTCGAATATTTCGGCAAGGATTTATCTGTTATTTTTGGTGACAAATTTCACAATGATATCGTTCAACTTTTCCTGAATTCAGAAATGAATGAAGATGATTTAAAAATATTGAAAATGATGAAAAACGAAAACAAAGTAAAATCTGAAAGTTAAAATCTCATGCTAATGGGTGCGTCAACACACCTATTAGCCATGTCAACCTTGAAATATAGCATTCTTGCCCTACTCAATCACTTTAAATTTCATCTCACACAAACAACGATAGAGATGGATACACATGATTACTTCAGAATTTAAAAAACTACCATTCTTCACTCCAGCAAAAACAAATCACCAAGTGGCCAAGTTTTGGAAAAGTGATTCTATCCTTCCAGAAGACGAAGGAAAACTTTATGCAAAAAGCTTAATAGCGTTCATGAAAGATAACTCACAGACAGTGGGGGCAAACATTCTAAAAGGTATTATCAGAGATATTGTAGAAAGTGGTGACTTACACTCACAAAAAGCTCAATCATTTTTTTCTCAGCTTGAGACTGCAATAGTCAACTCTCAATCAGAAGACGAGCATATTAAAAATAATGAAGTTAATATCCCAAAACCTAAGCGCAGATATGGCTTTACTTTGCCGGAAGCAGCTGATGAGATCGATGTTTCTTCTGGGAAGTTGATAGCTTACATGGTTAACAACGAGTGGCTTGACGCTGAAGCCATACAACCTACAGAGGAAGCACTGAAAAGAGGAATGCTTAGGAAGCGTCGCGAGTTACCATTCGTTATAACCAATAAAGGACTGGCTTTGCTACGTTCAAAGAAGATTCTATTTAGTTAAAACATGGGGCGGAAGCCCCATGTTTCTTTACTTACATTGTCTTGTATATGGCAGACAATAAAACATACTGACGTCAAAAATAAATTTCTGCGCACCGACGCTATAGCTTGGCAAGATGACGGTCATAGTCTTATCTTTGCTCGGAATCTGATCATTATCGACTAGATCAGTAATTCTATCCGCGATGATTTTCGCATCTTTTGGGGAAATAATAAGACCATGATTATTAGATATATCGGCTGGGTGTCTTGTTTTAATGGTAAACGGTTTTTCTGTGCCGATCTTTACTCTAACAGGGCACCCCTCCCCTCTGGAAGCATCGTTATTGCAAAAAAACTGACCTTTTTTCCTATAGAATAAAGATTCTCCAATTTTTTGCGGGTATTCAAAATCATTCTTCTTTAGATCAACCCCTGGTCGATAAGCAGTTCCAATCTGAAAAATAACTCTCTCAACCTCATTAAAATTATCTAATATTGGCTCTTTATTCAAAGACTCAACAAAATCAACCCGACGGGATACCCCTTCGAAATCATCACTTTGAATGGCAGAATCGGGCGTAGTCTCTAATCGATATCTTTCCCCATCCAATGATGAGTCATCAGCGGAAACATGAAATGCGGTCATGAAATACGCAGCACAGACAATTGCGATGTGTTTTTTGAACATTTTCCCTCCATAATTGGAGGCTCAATTATCCATTCTGGCAACCCATTGTCAATGAACGGAAATCCGCCTACAACACATCAATAACGTGATCTTAATCACACTTTTAGGTCTCAATGTACCAGCCCGACAAAAGATCTTGACCATCCACATATCGATTAATACCTTTCGATGCTCCAAACACTTGCAATAAGGTGCTTCATGACCCAGCTCCCCAAGGAAGAAATCAAGAAAATTCTTCAGAGATGGACAGGTAACAACTTTCCAAAGTGCACTGATAAAACTATCGAGTTTTATATCAGCAAGAGAATCTACACCAGCAAAAAGAGATGTCTACACATTTATATCAAAAGAGAAACATGCGATGATCTGGGGTTTAATCTCGTCATTTTTCCGTTTAAAATAAAGATAATAGGAAAAATAATTGAAGAGATAGACGGAATCGAATTGGGAAAGGTTGAACTGAACTCAAACTTTACTGTTTTCAAAAAAATGGTGAAAGATGAAGACGGCAAGACTCTTGAGCGAACAGGCTATTCAGTGCAAGTCAGTAGCCAAGATGGTCTTGTTAGGCTGTTGAAAGTGATAGACGAAGAGGTGTATTCTGGCAATCTAAAAGAAGTAGAACAACTGAAATTAACCAGAAAAGAAAACCTGCAAGACTTATATAGCAGGACCATAATGGCAAGCAACTAACTGAAACTATGGACACTAAAGACTTCACATACGGCATCCCGTTAAAGAAAGAGCGCGACCTAAAGAAGACGATGGATTACTTTAAATTCATCCACTCTAAACATATACCTGTAAGGGTTACAGCTGCTGATGGGCAGTATTTTTGTATGCATGTGAACTCTTTCGATAACAGAGGCAACAGAATTTTTCTCGGTACATTACCGTTTTATGAGAAAGAAAATCGCGTAATCATCCCCGTTCACTACATCATATCAGCCGAGCAGATTCTCGCTGAGGATGTCGATAAAGGCTATAAGGGGCAATTAACGATTAAGCGTATTGACTTGGAAGATGCTGGCTTTACGCCATCAGGTCGCGACTTCTTCCAAGTCATAAGATATGCGTACCAGAAAGAAAAGGGTATAAGGGTCTATCTCTCGGACAATCGCATCATTGAGGGCGTGTCTACAGGCATGGATGAACAATCGGTAGGTATAAGGTTGCCAGAGGGCAACATGATTCAGGTATTTTACGATTGGGTCGACCGCATCGTCCCTATTTAACGATAAATATGAGGTAATAATGCCGACCATTGCGTTGGTATTATTATGCGTCATATCCTCTACCGCAATTATTTCCCACCACTCGACCGCGTGAAATATGTAAGGGTAAACGCCTAGACTTGGTATTTATTCAGGGAACACCTTCCAGCCAAACGCGTTTATTTCTAAGACTTTGCTTTTTTTGCATTTAATTTGAAAAAACGCTTGCAATAAAAATATCTCTATTGATAATAGAACTCAACGAAACGACAACGATCGTTTCAATCTAGCGATACGCTAAACTACTTTAAAAGGAAAAAGTCATGTCTAATTTAAATCTCAAAAAATCCGACGTCCTGAATGCTGCAATCGTTGTATCAAAAGAATTGAGCGCAAGCGCTGAAGCGATGGCTATCAAGTTCAACGAACGTTTAAGCGCTGGCATGGATACCAAAAAAGATAAAGCGGATCTACGTGCTGCGCAAACAAAAAGCGCTTACTTTGATAACAACATTCTGGAAGCGATGCGCGACGAAAAGCAGTGTGGTGTTTTCTACTTCTCAATAAAAATCGCAAAGAAAGATCCAGAGCTATTTTTCCGTGAAACATTAGCGAATAGCTATGCGCTCGAAAAGCTGGCTTATCTGATGGCTTCCATGGCTTCTGGTAAATGTGTATTCAATAGCGCGCTTTCTACTAACTCACGCGTTTTTGCAATGATTGAGCTTATCAAGAAAGATCCGACAACGTTCAGTAATGGCGACGTTTTCAAGATCATGAACAAAGCAAAACAAGAAAACGAGATGAAGCCAGATGCAACATATACGCAAGCCAACCAGCTGATCAAGTTATTCCGCGATTTGGGAATCGTGGAAGCGATCAAAGATGGCGGAAAATCTGAATTTGGCATGGCTAAATTCAAGTTTATAAAAAATGATTTGTTTAATCATATCGCTACCAGTTTTAGCAAGTGACCAGACAAGCGCCAGAAATGGCGCTTTTTTTGTTTCCGCTATAAAGCCACCAGCGCCCACTATGGGCGCTTTTTTCGTTTCCAGTGATCCAGCCATTCCAGACAAAAGAAAGCGCCCATGATGGCGCTTTTTGCGTTATACGCTAACCATTATCGCCCACGACGTAAAACAGGATGCGCCAGAGCGATTCTAAGCGCTTTTTGTAACCATAGACAGCCAATCGTATTACCAACAATAAAAAGTGCTTAGAATGGCTTACAGCTCGTTTTAGCGATATTTCATGTTTTGCGAGGCGTTTTAACCGATCCCGCGTGGCTTTCTGTATTATTTTTTCCGTGGGCGCTGGCTAAAAGCTGGCTATCCAGCCATTTAGCGTTAAAGCCATTTAGCGTTAAAGATGGCCCGTCGCATTCTCACCCCACCCCTTAAAAACGACGCCTTGGCGTGGCCTTCTGGGCAGTCCGTAGGGACACCTCTACACATTTCCGCCGCTGTATATGCAAACCCAGCCGTTTCCCGAAATTTTCACCTTAATAGGCTTTTTGCCCGTTTCCCTGCGGCGCCACTTAAACGGTGAAAAGGGAGAACATCGTCTCCCCTTCTCTTTCCGCTTTACTTACCTTCCAGCACGATAATGTCGGATTTGATACGCGTTTTCCCCAGCGTGTTGCCGTTTATGACGATACTGAATTGGTCGTGACCGGCTTTGTAGACGACGTTAGTGTACCTTTCGCTATTTTCGACAGCTCGAACGGCTGCGCTTGTCTGGTAGGCTGAATCCTGATGCGGTCGCGTTTCGGCCATCCATCCTGCGATCTGCACAGCCATTTCGAAACGGCGGCTTTCACAGTCTCTCCCGCGCAATGGGAAGATGAATGTGCCGAACCCGGTGGAGACGACGCGAGCGGCTTTAAAGGTTTGCGTGTAACCGAAGCCATTTGCCAGATCCTGCTGTAATGAATTCCTTTCCCATTCCTGCAGGCTGGTGGTTACATCCTCATCGCCGTGCATGACAGTTATTAAGCGCTTATGGATAGTGTTGAACAGCGCGGTGGATGTGCCAAAGCGAGTATTAACGGTCAGTAACTGGTTCATGTGCTTTCCTTTGTGTTTTTGTTTTGATGGAAAGCATTATCGCAGTGGTACTGAGGCAATAAACAAGTTGTTTAAGGCAGCGAGGAAACAATAACGGTGCAATGCCTGTAGCCTGGCTGCAGCCGAAGGGTAATTGAGTGGTGTTTTAGCCGTGCGGTAGCCTGGTGGTGTTCGAAGGGTATCAAAGAAAAAAGCCACGGCTTAGCGTGGCTTTGACAGGCGTTATAGCCGTTAGGCGGTGGTTGCACCGGTTGTCGCTGAATCGGTCCCGTCGGCTTTCAGAACGTCTACGGGCAGCAGCTCGGTCAGTGCTTCGCCGGAGTAAATCTTCATACCGTAAACACCCATCCAGGTACTGCCGGCGGCAAGATTCCCTTCGATGAAGTCCAGTACCTCGGAAATCAGCCCTTCGGTCAGTGTTGCGGTGTCTTTACGGAAGAATGCTTCCGCGGCCACCAGCAGCGGGTCGCCGCCGTCGTTAATCATCTGCTGCCCTACGGCATAGACTTTCTGCTTATTGGAGCGCAGAACGGTGCGAGACAGTTGGGTTGATAGTTGAGTCACGCCGGCTTCGTCGCGCAGCTGAATGGTCAGCGTTGCGATGCGATCCGCGGTCATCGGGTCAGTGTTAGATGCGTAAAACAGGTCGTATACCAAATCGGTACGTTTAAGGCTCATTGCTACCTCCATGTTGTTGAGCAAGGTAAATATATACCGGTAAGTAAACACTTACAATACAAACGCAAAAAAGCCCCAAAAGGAAGAAGGGGCTGTAGACAATTCTGCGACTACTAAGCACATGATTATGCGATAGCAGCAAGGGACTCTCTTGAAATCTCTTTCTGAGCCATTTTGTTTGCATACAAGATGGCTGTCTCAAGCTGCGAAATAGGGAAAATCTTCTGCACAGCAGTCCAACCCGACTTCAGTTTACTGCGGCGCACACTAACGACAACGCGACGAGATACCCCATTATCAAAACTGGCGGCGCTCTCTTTAAACACGCGGATCGCAGTTCCGTTTGCTACGATATCCAGAAGAGTGGTGCTGGACAGGTTCGTCTTGCGTTTCTCTTTGAAGTCGTTGCGCTGCGTTGCGTAGTAAGAAGATAACAGGCGTTCAGTGTTATTCATGGTGTAAATCTCGCTTCGTGTTTCGTTGAGAAGAATAATAGCAGCGCTGATGAGGGCGAAAACAACTTGTTTAAGGCTTTAAGAAAACAACGGAGGCGACTAAGTGTGGTAATTCGCCGCAGGGCTGGTGGGCTGAAAGATAACGGATTGCTCCGCTATCTCTCTTATCAGGCTGGGTCTAATTCCATGTAGAACGTTACGTCTTCCTCTTCTACCAGGCGGGCGTTGTCCGCCATCTTATGAGCGAAGTCACCAGAGGCGCCATTGTCGTACTCCTTCGACATTCTCACAGCGTCTTTGGCTAAATATTCATAACTGGTGTTGAAGTCCACCAGGGAAAGCTTCTCCGCGTTGTGTACGTGAACAGTGCCAAAGTCACCATCGCCATACGTGTTAACCATCGCCAGCACGTTTGACAGATCTGGCGCGATGTAAAACTCATTCTGCCCTTCTACTGGTTCAGTGATGATCGCAGTGAATGAAGTTTTAGCGGCGTTGCGAGTAGTGAAGTAGTGAAATCGTGTTGTCATTTGTTTAGTCCGTTGATTGTTTCGATAGATGTATTATCGCATCGCGAATCAGGCAGAAAACAACTTGTTTAAGGCGTTATGAAAACAAACAAGGTGGGAAAACAAAGAAAACCGCCGCAGGGAGTTATCGCGCAAAAGCCACCGTAGCTGGTGGCATGTCTTACCTGATAATCACAAAGTTATGCAGGTGATTGCTTCCGCCGCAGTTGTCGCCGGTATAGCTCACCATCTCTTCGCCGGTCGTCATGACCATAATCTTCGCCTCAACAGATTTGTACCGGCCACAGAAGCGATCGAAGAAAGACAGGCTATTAGCCATATCAAGGCGAATGTCCGTTCGAAAGCGGCCGTTCTTTTTCAGCGTTTCCCAGCCGGCGTCGCTGTTCCACCAGCTACACAGTTTCCGGGCCATCTCCGTCTTCTTCTCCGCCGTCAGATTGCCGGTGTACGGAAACACGAACCGCAAATCGTTACAGGCGCCCATCACAGCCTTCGTTGGCTCCAGCAGGGGTTTAATTTCCAAACTCATCATTCCTCCGGGAACTCTTTAGCAACAGCCGCAGCCAGTTCAGCCTTCTCTTCGTCCGTAAACGTCTCCCAGGCTACTTTCGCCAGTGGCGCGTTCTCACCGTCCGTTTCTGGAGTGATGAACGACCACAGCTTGCGGTACAGTTCCTCACCCACGCCGTCGATGCATTCAGCGACAGCGTCGACAGTCCAGTAATTCAATAAATCAGGCATTTGGACGCTCATATCTCCCCCTATACAATCGACTCAGAAACAGAGCAGTTCCAGGCTAGTTCAAAACTCTCAGTCCCCACAGGCACCGCAAAGGCACCGGAGCAGTGGCCTTTAGCCAACATATCTGACACCTTGGTAATAACTTCTGCCGAGCGAATCAAATTGTCTAGCGCCTCATCGTTGCGAAGGGTCATGCTATTGTCCGATATCGTAATGCTGATATTTAAATGCTTGTACATGTGCTTTACTCCGTTGTTTTCTTATGCTGGTTATTATCGCAATAACACAGCGGCGAAAAATCACATTAGAAAGGGAAGCACGATAAAATGGCCGGACGGAAGTTATTGACGCCCGTCGTTTTCCTGACAGAATGAATCTGGCTGGTGGTATGGCCGTATTTATACGGACCTATGCCTGGGTCGCCTCATGCCACCAGCCGCCCAACTCCCGCGACCGCTCGGTTGACCTTTCATCAAGCAGCCTCGTCTATACGGCAACCTCCCCGTTCCCCGAACCGTTTCGGTATACAACCGTTCCCGTTTCCCGACCGAAGGCTGTACCTGGCCGTTTCCCGTTTTACCGCGGCTAAAGGCAACCGAGCAGCGTTTCGCACCGTAGGGAGTTTGCGCGGCGCCAACGTTTTTGCAGGGCTGGGAAATTACAGCTTGAATTTCTACGAAAACGGAAGCGCGACTTTTTTTCATACCCTACTTACACAAACGCCTAAACGCCCAAACCTCTTCCCCCCCTATAACGCCTTAATCCCAATACCCCAGAACTCTCTTAACGCTACCTTCCCAAACTGTCCCTTTCCTGTTCCCAAACTGTTCTGGGTATCTTCCCAAATTTCTTCTGACCTTCTCTATCGTTCCTATGGTGAGTGTGTATCCGGGAGTGTTCTTCTCTACGGGATTTCCTTCTATCGCTTCCTGTGATGTGGTTGTTCTTTCCTGGTGGTTTTCCTCTGGGTTGTTCTCTTATCCGGGATTCGTTCTACCTTGGGTGATGGCATATAGGCGAAGTGATTGTTTCGTCGTTTTGTTCTGGGAGATGGCAGGTAGCCGACTGTTTGTTTTCTTGTGCGCTTAAACAAGTTGTTATCTGGGTGAATGTAGCTTTAAGCCTTGTCCTGTCTGCTTTCCGCAATTCTGAGGATTTGAGGTTGCTCTGCTATCGAGGGATGGCAGGTATGGGATTATCTCTTTATCGTTTCTCTCGTGTGCCTGGGGAAAGCTGGATGGTGTTTTCGTGCCTGTTGGGGTTTGGCGGGTGTCTCAATGCCTGTGATAAGTCGAGTGGTGTTCTTGGGAATTTTTGAGCCTCGCTTCCTTTGGTTGGTGGTATGCCGGTTCCGCTCTTTCGGTTATGATGGAAGGTTTTGCCTGAATGTGTTGTTGGTGGTTCTTCTCTCGATTTTCGAGCTGATTGGCTTATCCTCTCAAACGCTCTCAAACGCGTTTTAAGCGATTCTGTTTTGTGATTGGGTGGTTGGTGTGGCTTTTCCTGTTTAATCGAAACCTGTGCGTTCTGGTGGGGATTCTGGCGGTGTAAGAGTAATGATGGCGAAATGTCAAAAAATGAGGGAAAAAAGTAGTTTTGGTTTGACGTTACGTTGATCTGCAAACAAGTTGTTTTCTTATGCGTGTTATTACCTTGTTTATAGCGGTGTGGCGGGTTGGTGAGTGGTTGATTAGGTGGGAAAGTGATGATCAACCTCTCCTTATAGAAACTGCAAGAGGTTGACTGTTTAGGTCAGTGAAAGGTCAATCAGCGGCGTATTTTTTCTCGTCAGAACTGTATTGCTTTGCAACGATGTCCTGGCAGTCAGAAAGACTCCCGTTAATGACCTTTTTGTTTACTTGAGCAGCATCTCTGGCAGCATGAACAACACCACGGTTTACAGTGTTCAATGGCTCAGTTGGAGCTTTGTTATCGAAAGGTACTTTTAGATCCAATGTATCTCTCATTCCACAAACGTTCTCAGCATGTTTTTTCAAACCGGCTTCCGTAAGAGGTTTAGCTGAAGCACCGAAACTTGCCATAAGTGCTAAAACGAGAATGCCTACTTTCTTCATTACTATCTCCATTAGTGCGACTTGATGAACGTGTAAACCTTATCCCCAACCTCAGTGTCGTTCCACCCCCACTCTTCAGCGAGGTGGGTTATGTCGGACGGCAGCATCTGTACAATCTTGGCGATGATCTCCGGGGTAATCTCTCTGTCCAGTTCGACCAGACAGTCATTCACTACATCTTCAGGCATAGTTACCAATCCCAAACTTGCAAGCCGTCAATCGTATCTGCGTCGCAGTCAAAATGCACGACCTCAAAACCAGCGCCCAAGACTTTCTCGATGTTCTCGATCGCCGACCAGCTGATCCCCGCTTCACGTAAAGACTCCTTCCATGTCCCAGCACGAAGACCGGCACGAACAATCCAACCATATTCAGTGCCGTGAATCCAGTTGTGGCCACGATCGGTAATTGGGTCGAACGAGATTTTAGGCAGTATTTCCGAATCAGCCTGGGTGACGTGGGCAGTGCTGATAACGGCGGTTTTATATGATTCAGTGATATTCAGGCTCATGTGCTTTCTCTTTGTTGTTTTCTTAGTGGTGTTATTATCCCAACTTGCCATAGGCAGAAAACAAGTTGTTTTAGGCTTTGTTGAACTCTTTCAACCACTCGGCGGCTGCTTCGTGAACCATGCGCCCTTTTGCGATGGTCATCTCCGCCTGTGGCACTGTGATGCCGTAATCCTCTGCGAACGCGGAGACGGAAAGGTAGTTGTTCATCCAGTCACGGTAAAGTTCAGCGAGGTTCTCTGAGGTTACTTTTTCTGGGTGGGTCAAGCTGACTGTCAGGTATGTATGGGAAGGGGTCATGCTGGGTTCTCCTTTTCTGGTTGGCGTTATTATCACAAACCAGAAAAGGCAGAAAACAAATTGTTTAAGGTGATTACTTAACGCTGTCCTCGTAGTTTTTTGCGTCTCTGGTTATTCCTACCACTGTCAACTTCTCAGGGCCGTTAGCGTAGATGCTCTTAGTCTTAACCAGCATATATGCCTCATCTACATTGCCGTAAATTTCGTAATAGTCCATAGGGCAGTGGTTCTGTTCTAACCCTGCTTCTGGATTGTACGCTTTGCAGAAGCCTGGACTTGACTCGAAAGCGGCTTGATCTCTCACGCCAGCGCGAGTCGCCAGCGCTGGGCCATATTTACTCTTCAGCACATCCTGCACCGTCTTCATCTCATTCACACTCACATTGACGATGGAGAACGCAATTTTCCCGTCTAATGTGCCAAAGATGACTAAATCTGCGTCTTTCTCTTCCTTGAGGGCTTTGCCTACGTATTCTGATGGTGCGTATAGATACTCAGAAAAACGATCCTTGGCTTTGATTGGTTTGTCCGTTGTCTTCCCGTCCTGATCAACCATCGTATAACCTGCCATATCCACCTGAGATGGTGTTTTGTTGAGCACAATTTCATATGGTTTAACGGCAACATCATTACAACCTGAAGCCAGAAAAAGTATTGCAACGATGCCAATGTTTTTAATTTTCATTTCAATCTCTGATTAGTGGATTTTTTACAAGCCGTTTCATTCTAAACAATACGAAAGTGAAGATCTTCAATCAACAGGCCACCGTGCCTCATCATGGTTCGCTTGCCCATGTACTGCTCTCTCACGCTTTCCCAATCGGGCCAGTCGGTTCGCTCCGTTGACCATACGCCCCGATAGTCTGTGTGGATGGCGTTGTACTCCTTCAGCGTTAACTCAATCATCTGCGCCTCTATGCTCTTTTGAAAACGAATACTGCGACTGTGATGCCGGTGTCCTCAAACTCACCTGAGAACTCTCGGCCTGATTTAGCACAAACGAACTGATTGCCTATCCATTCTTCCGGCTTGTACCCGGCTGGCAGGACTGCCGCCATCATCCCATCTTCGCTGAGATGATTTAGTGCCGTGAGCGTGTGCTCTTTTGCTCGACCTTCTGAATACGGTGGGTTGATTGCGATCTTGTCGTAGTCATAAGGCAGCTGCTTCGACCAGTCGATAAAGTCTTTGTTATGAACGTCGTACCCCTTTGCAGACAGGATGTCACAAAACAGTGGCGATATTTCCACGCAGGTTACGTTCTCCGGCGTCGCATTGAGGAATGCCAGCAAATCACCACGACCCGCGGATGGTTCCAGCACTCGGTCAGTTGGCGTGCATTTCAGGATCTGCGCGACGTACTGAGCAATGGATGCCGGTGTTGGGTAGAACTGGTGTGACTTAACCTCTGGAATGAGGCCCATGGACACGATGCTGTCGAATGTTGCGGTTGGCTCATACGGGAACAGCCAACAGCCTCGCTCCTTCACGCCACCGATAAATCTCAGCGTGCGCTCAAGGTCTTCTATTTGAGCCTTTTGCAGTGACGAGTCCGGGAAGTACCACGTATTGTCTTTACTATGGCGGCGATCGCGAATAACACCTCTGGTTCTTTCAGATACGGTCTTCTGGATGTAACCGAACTCTTTTGGTGCCTTTGTTGTTGGTGCCTTTCGACATGGTGCCGGGATAGCTGCAGGCATACTGTGCGCCAGTACCTTGTTAAGCTTCCAGGCGACGTCGGGGTGGATCTCAAAATGGGCGTTACCGTTTTTGAAAATCTTCACGCGCAGTAAGTTACCGTCGATGTTCATCCATTCACCGGTTTCACAGTTATGCGTTCTGTATGCGGCTGACAGTGCCTCGGCGCAGGGATTGATGGTGATAAACTCTTTGTGCGCAAAGAAGTGCAGTAGTACGCGCAGGTCGTCGATGATGTCCGACTTGTGGTAATTAACCGAGACGCTCCGGTTCCAGAAATCGGTAATGCAGTTCGCGATGATCAGCTTTTCACTGAAGCCGTATGTTTTGTTGGTTTTGTGCGTAGGACTCAGTGCCTTGAACAAGCCATATACGCGCTCGGCCAGATACTTATGACGGTCATTCAGTAGCGAGGTCATCGTCGGGATAACTGTTTCGGCCGTGAACTCTGGCACGCCAACGAACTCGTCAACGCGGCGCTCAAATCCGCCAAAATCTTTTTTAACGGTCTTCTGGACGCCTAGCGTGAACTGGGCACGCCACTGGTCGCGGCGCTCAGCTGGCATGATGAGAAGAGCACCGGTCATATCAGTAACCTTGCGCCAGTATTCCGCCCAGATGTTTTGCTTTACGAAATCCAAATCAACTGCGCTCAACTTCGGCACGCTGCGGAGATTCTCATCGTTCGGTCTGCGGCTCAATTCCTGCAGGCGGTTGATCATCGACACGCGCGAGCCGGAATAAACGAAATCATGCACCTGATTCATCAAGGCGATCTCGCTTTCGCACTCCGCCACGATGTCATGAATGACGTTCATTTCCTTGCGGAAGTCTACGGCGTTGGCTGTGTTTTCAATGATAGAGATGGCTGTTGACATTGGGCGCTCCTCAAACAAATTGTTTTCTAATGCTGGTTATTATCTCAGATCAGATAAGGTATTAAACAATTTGTTTGAGGCGTGAATAAAAAAGACCGCATCGGCGGTCTTCTGTGGTGGTGTCAGGCTTCCATCGACTTCCATTTCTCCATCAGACCGGCATTAATTCGATCTGATTTGAGGAATAGCTCGTCGGGAAGCTGAGAAAGCTCCGTGGCAACCACCTTCTCCGCTTCAATCAAAAGAGGGTGGTCGCCGGTTCTGGACTCTATCTCTTCGCCCGACACACCAATCTCAACGTCGGTGAACAGCACACGCAGCATAAAAGCCTTTTCAGCAAGGTACTGCGCTGCAAATTTCTTGTCGTACCGGGTTATCGACTGAGTGTTGTGGATCAGGTCAGCCAACTTAATGACGCGGCTCTGCATGTCCAGACGCTCACGCAGAGCTTTCACGTTAATGAAGAAGCGCGTCTCACGATTGCCGTCTTCTTTCTTGGCTTTATTGCTCAGAGCATCGACCATCTCGGCAACGCGATCCCCAAACAGACTGAAGATGTGGCCGAACGTCACCTGAGTATCTTCAATGGTGTCATGCAGCATCGCCGCCGCAACCATTTCATCAGTGCCGCCGTGCTTCCGCACAATCTCCGCAACCGCAATCGGGTGGTGAATGTAGTCCTCGCCGGTATACTTCCGCTTTTGACCTACGCCAGCATGGGCGCCGGCAGCGAACATTTGAGCCTTTTCAACAATATTCATTTCGAACCACCTTCAACCTTGGCTTCCAAAACCTCAATACGCCCCAGCAAGCCGATCACCACATCGACGATCGTCATCTGTGGGTCTTCAAGATGCCCACAATGAGGGCACTGGTAACTATTCTCCAGCACCTCCAATGGCGTGGGCGCGTCAATGTCTTCCCCACAATTTGAACAATAAACCCAGCTCATGCTAACTCCCCTCTGAGAGCGGCCTTAATCTGGTCGCCGGTCAGGATATTCAGGTTGCGATCATAATACACCGCTTCGCCAGTTTTCGATTCATGCTGCGAGATGAGGCTGTAGCCATACTTCGCTAGTGAGTCCAGACCGCTCTGGGCCACGCGATAAGAGTAGTCGCGCCCCCAAGTGGCATCGTTGCGCCCCTCGAAGCGGTCGTGTTTGTAGTGCTCGCGGATAAAGAGATAGTGACGCTGTCTGAAAATCATGTCTTGTCCCAATTGTTTTCTTATTGCACTTATTATCACATGTATGAAAAGGCAGAAAACAAGTTGTTTGGTTATTTTATTAGGTTGTAAAATTTAGGAACTGAAACCGGGTCATTGCAAAGGATTTAGCTATGGGATTCGGGCTTCAATGCTGGGACGAAAATGGGAACCTTGTTGTCGATACCAGTGATTATAACTGCAGGTACATAGGGACTTACAATGTGGGAACAGGCGGTGGCAATTCAGTTACTCAAGGCGTTTCGGGTATCAACGCCGGCAATGCCTACGCTGTGATTGTTGCCGGTTCTTACGGAAGTGCCTTTAACGAGGCTTTTTGCGCGGTAAGCGACAATGCATTTACCTTATTTACGCTGTCTGGATACGGCACGTCCCAGACTTTCACAGTAGAAGTATATCGATATGCTTAGGGATAAGATATGAGTTACGGATTTGAGGTCTATAACGACGCAGGTGCGCTGCAAATAGACTCAGACAACAAGACAACGCTCTTTTCTGACATCAGAAACATCGACGGGCTGACAGATAACGGGTACTACAAAATCGACAACCCGTTCGGGGGGTCATACCCATTTGGTTTTCTAAAACCAGCAGACACGCCAGTACCGGGCTACCTATACTGGTTTCGTTTAAATGCCGGTGCCTTCGCCATGCCTGGCGCCTTTAGCTTTCAGAACGGAAGCGGGCAAATCATCAGGACAACTCGAAACCTTGGCGTTGAGAGCGGATATCTTGATGTGATGAATGGTAACGGCGATCTGATATGGAGTGCAAAAAGCGCCAGTCGTGTGCCTCGCGTCAGGGGCTTTATCGATCTACCAGCAAACTCGCCGGTCGATAGTCAGATAGTGTCTTTCTCTCCGGGCTTCAATCCGTGGATTTTGATGAACATGGTGCCTGGCAATATTTCTGACGATGGTGAATCGACAGGTTATTCTGGTCTTCTCATTAAATGGACTGGCTCTGAAATCCAGGTGAAGTATACGTCAAAATATCAAAAAAACTTCTCACAATCATTTGGCGGAAGAGGGGGGTTAAAAATCCCCTATGCCTACTTCCAGGGGTATTAACAAAAAGGGGCTTTTGCCCCTTATTCATTTCTTCGAGTGATCCGGTTCTACGTAGCGAGAAAGCACGTAACTCAGTGCCTCTCTCATTGAGCCGGTTCCGCAGTGCTTCTTTGCGGTCTGCGTCAGTTCAGAAACCAGCTCACGATAAATGTGAGGCGGTAGTTTCGCCATAGGCTCTTTAATCACTCGCTCTCCACCTGGCGCAGAAACCACTTCCACCTGGCAACCTGCTGCGCATTTCAGCGCTTCCTCGGCCATGCGCTTGTAGTGGTCGCGTGACTGGATTACCTGAGCGTTGCTTTCTTCCAGATGCTCAATAAATGCCTTCAGCACATCGGCACGATGCCACCCCCAAGGCTTTAACACATTAAAACGCCGGTCTTTCTGAACCCAATCCGTCTTATCCTGCCAGACATCAAATGCCGCACGGAAGGATTCGTCATTCAAATGGACTTCTCGCACCGGCGTACCGTTTTCTTTCGCTCGTTTGAAGGCTTCTTCTGAGCAATCTATCCAGGTATTGCCGCCGTCATTTGCCTGACGAATTACATTTCCATTAATCATTTTCGGGTCTCCGCCACTAATAGCCAGCCGCCGTGACGACCGGGAAGTTTAATTTTCAAGGAATCCACCTTTAGCTCGAACACGATCTCTTTCGAAAGCTACGGTAAGCTTCTGGGCTTTCATCGGATGGCCTTTCTCAAGCCGCCAATGCTTCATGTCATTGACGATCTGCTTTGTAAAAAAGCCGTCGTCGTCGCCGTTGACCACGATATTTTCTATGCGGCCGTCTTTGTTGACGTCGTATTGCACATGAACAGTGCCATAGACACCGTATTGATACGCGCGATCCGGGAACTTGATTGTGTTAACAGGTCGAGTGCTACAGCCGGCCAACGCAACGGCTAAAAGAATGATCGGTATTTTCATAGAATGCTCCAGAAAAGGCGCAGCGGAACAGCTGCGCCTTGGCTTTACTTATTAATCCCAAAGCGATTCTTCAGTTCGCGGATCTGGGCATTAGCGCCGTCCATTGCTCGTGCCTGGGCCAGCTCAAAGGTATTCACGACCGTTTCGACGATACGCAGAGCCTCTTCATTCGACATTTTATTACCGTCCGCCGGCGCAGCTTTTTCGCTCATCGTCATATAATTCAGAGTCTCATGAAGTCGCTTGTTGTCCGCCTCCAGCGCTTTGCTCTGGTTGGCAAAATGGGCGATCAGGAGGAACAAGTTCACAGGCTCCAGAAGACCTTCGCCACCCAACGCCTCAAAACGAGATGTCATCCGCAGCGCATCGGGAATATTGTTGATTTCGCCAGTAGCTAAGATGGCAAGATCAGCGATTTCGTTAGCGCGGCTCAGGACTACTTCTTTCTTTGCTTTACGTTCTTCACAGCGAATGCACATGTGTTTTCCTTTTTGTTTTGATAACAATTTGTTTTCTGATGCTGTTAATTATGAACTGACTCGAAAGGCGCCAGTCCATGTTTAATCAGGCTGCTGACTTTTTCATTGCCATGGCAGCTTCGACGCTATCGCGGCATGGACGATACGGAATGGTGTCTACGGTGATGATCCCGCGTTTTACGAGGTGGAGAGCGACATAGCAAAGCCCCTTAAACGTAAACTTCGCCTGGATGTGACCGCCGCCGGTGCTGGTTACGTTGCGGCCGTATTCGCGATCAATGAATTGCTTCACAAACTGGCGCGGGGTGGTGGAGTATTTTCTTTTAGCAAAGACATTGCCAACCATATCCATACAGGAAGCCATAACAGCCCCTGACGTACCCAGAATGCGACCAGCTTCGTTGATACCATAAAGTTGCTCTGACGTTCCGGCTAAGCGATCCATGAGAATAGCTTTAGGGCGAGCGATGCTCAGCGCTTCATCCAGCGCTTCATTCTGTTCAGTCAGGCGTTCGTTCTCTTCTACCTGGGCCACCAGATGGAGTAGCGCCTCTTTGTAGGTACGCGGGAGTGACGGCTCTTTTGCAGCGTTTTCCAGCTCCTGCCAGCGGTCAACGAGTAGACCAGTAAACTCTGGGCTTAGCTGCGCAACGACGACATAGGTGTCACGCTTTCCTTCTTCACCAGAAAACACATAAACCGCCACCGGACGGCCTGCCGTGGGCTTTTCCACCAATGGTGGAGAAGTGATTACGCCTGATTTAACCAGTCGCTCGATGGTTCTTTTCACACTGTCGTGACGACTGCCCACCAGCGCGGCGATCTCGACACTCGTCATAGATGGCGTAGAAGTTTTGATAATTAATTCTTTCATTCGTTCTCTTCAGCAAAAAGGAGCCGAAGCTCCTTACTTTGTTTTGGCGCCTTTAATCAGAGCAGGCAGTAATAGAGTTATGCCTGTTATGACCAAAACACCGTCCGCGGCCACTGACAGAATCCGGCTGGTGAAATCCACCAGCACAGACAAAACCAGCAGCGCCAGCGCAATGCTGACGCGAGCCATCACAGATACTGATCCAGCGACAACTGCAACGCCTGAGCGATCTTCTTCAGCATCACCTCTTCTTTCTCATCGATGCCGTCGTTATCAGCGATATCCAGGCACAGACATAAAACGTCGACCGCATCGGTTGTACCGGCAACGTCGGCCAGCTGGCGCATGGCTTCAGCGTTTGCGGAGCGAGGGGATGCTTCGTAGCGAGAGCGAATATTGGCGCTCATCTGGGCAATCTCGCCAGCAAACGGGGAGAAAGAGGGCAGAGCGGAGATGGTTTTTTCCAGAACGCTGATTTCTTTTGCGTCACAGGTGCCGTCGGCATAAGCAATCGCATAAGCGCCCCATACGGTTGCTTCTACAGCATCGCGGTTCTCCATTTTCTTAACTTCAACGGCTGCTTTGCGGACTTTCTTTTTAAACATACCAAACATGTGATTTCCTTTGTTTTCTTATGTTGTTAAACAATTTGTTTTTAGGTTTAAATATCAGGCTAATGACTCAGTCAAAAGACCCGGACGACGAATCGGAGCATCCAGAGTCATACCCTCCAACGTCCCCGTGGCTGCTGTAGCAGGAACTGGAGTCGTGGTGGTGGTGGTGGGATGAGCCGTGATGTCTGGAGACAGATGCGCTGTCCTCGTGGACTTGGCTTCTGTTTTCCGTGAATTGCTGAGCGCCGGCTGCATCATCTGCGTAACTGGCGCGATGCCGAGAGGTGACAGAGTCAGCCCGATAACCAGAAGCGCCAGCGGCTGTAGTCTTTTTCTTTGGTAATTTTCCATGGGCAAAGTTTTTATCAGGGAACGGGTCGGGGCGCGGCGTCGAATCACTGCTCTTCGTGAGAGAGGTGATCGTGTTGGCTTGTGACACTACGGTGCTTTCAAGCACTCGGATTCGCTCATTGAGGTTTTGGATACGACTTTCGAGGAAGTTTAGATTTGAGATGACATTTCGCTCAAACCGCTTATTTCGAAGAAGATCGGAGAGGTAATTAATCATAAAGCCTCTTAACAGGAGCCTTAAAATAGTTGCGGCTGAGAAAACTCAGCCGCTTACAGGTCGTCTCTTCCATGAGACAAGCGCTAACCGCGCTATCATCCTTGCAGACCAAAGATACAACACGCCAGCGAATAAGTAAACGCTTACTTATTAATTATAGGCACAAATAGATTCGTAAATACGATCAACCATCGTTGGCGATTCAGCAGCCGATCGCGCCATCATGTCGCACAGCTCATTGTCTGGGTTTCCATCATGACCTTTAACCCAACACCAACGGACACGATGACCGGATACCGCAGCATCCAGCTCCTGCCAGAGATCCACATTTTTAACCCGCTCACCGTTCGCCAGCTTCCAGCCGCGCTTTTTCCAACCTTTAATCCACAGCGAAATGCCATTAATTAGGTACTGGCTATCCGTGTAGATCGTCACGTTGCATTTTTGATTAAGTAGATCCAACCCTCGGATCGCAGCGAGCATTTCCATGCGGTTATTGGTTGTGGAGCGAAAACCTTCTTGAACTGTTTTATAGTGTTCGCCAAAACGAACGATGGCCGCAACTCCACCAGCACCGCCTGGGTTCTTCAGGCATGATCCGTCCGTATACAGAACAACCTCTTTCAAACGCGGGTCAAATTTTGTCGCCATGTTTTTGTCAGAGATATGTTTCTGCCGGTTGTATTTGATGCCTTTTTGTTTTGTTGGTTTTTTCGCCATTTCGCCTTTCCAGTTCGTTGCCTTACGCTTCTCTGTTTCGCCGTTTCGCTGATGTTTTTAATCTTCTCGGTAGGGGCTGCTGGACATACTTATCCTAACGATTTCGTTAAAAAAACTTCGACCCATATTGTTTAACGGTTCGGTCGAATCAGTGTCTTTTTAATCGAAAAAGTTAGGCGTAAGTCCAGCAACTCCCCCTACTGGTAAGCACTTTCATTCTCGTGGAAAGGGCTTACTCGTATAGGTTCCTCTTAGAATTTAATGGTTGAGCTTTTATTCTGTGAGTCAGGTATCTAAGTCGCTCCCCCTGTCTCACAGCCCTGTAGCTTTTGCCCTCAACCGACGCGAGTTACCACTTCGCGTCCACACCGGCAATACAGACCCTATGCTACAAATCCCGTCTGGGCCTTCCCAAGAGCGCTTGCTCAAGGTTCTTTACTGCTCCACCAGTCCCGACCGTTTCTCACCGAGAGACTGGTGTTGTTGCCATTTTGTGTTAGCTTGGCTGCTAAAAAATTTGGGCTACCATTGGTAGCCCAGCAATGATACATGCCAGATATTTATAAGTAAATAATTACTTATCATCGAGCCTCAGAACGACCCTTGAGCTGCACCTCAAGTGCAAAGTTCGAGTTAATCAGGTCGCCAACCAGCATCCCGATCTCATCGACATGTTTGCCTTCGCGCAGACTATCCACAACCCATTGATAGAGACTAAACGCCGTATCTCGCTTCTCCATCAGTCTGCGAGTGTTTTCCAGAAATTCGTTTTCCGCCAAGGCGACGATATTTGTTTCGTAAGTCATGCAGTGATCCTTTCGTTAGCTTAAAACCAGCTTAAAGCCAGTAAACCGGCTACAAAGCTGTAGTTTGAGGTGAGTGAAAAAAAATAGACTCCAGAAAAACAGAGATTAAGGCACGTAAGTGCCTGAATCTCTTAAATAAGCCTGGCTCCTATATATATTTAATATCTTTTAAAGTCTTTAAAACATAATGGGGTGAAGAGGTTTCTTAACAGGTTTCTTTCGAGGCTTCCTCTTCGCCGTCAGCGGATCATACCCACCCAGCGACTTCATAACGCCTATGTCGATCTCTGTCGTCTGGTGTCCAGCAGCACCACAGAACCCACGGAAGACGAGCAACATGCTGCCTCCAGTGTTCTCTCTGACTTCAACCAGTCCCAGATTAGTGTCTGGCTCCATGAACGCCACGCGCCCGCCCACAATCAGCACAGTCTGGTTCGCACTGCGTTTCACATCCAGATACCACTGAGTGTCGAGGGACTGAGGAACGAGCATGACAGTTGTCACTCCGTTGGCCTGTTCACGCGTCGCGGCGTCAATCCATGGTTTGATTTTGGAGTAGGGCGGATTGAGAAACGCGGTCGTGCCAGGCGAACCCCAACTGGACTTTAACGCATCACGTTCAACGCCTATAAAATCAGGCAGGAGCGCATTGTCTTTATTGCACGCGACGTCGACCTGAAACTTCATGCCGAGATACACCTCAATAGCTTTAAACAGCCATATAGGTGTTCTCCAGAGGTCTCGAAGACTACCGTCTCGCTCTCTGTTTTTGATTTTCTGAGAACCGTTCATACGTCCCCGTAAGTAGGTAAATGTTTACTTATTTTACAGTGTTGACTGTAACTAACAAGAGGATGTGTCGAGATCTGCTCTGTAACGCTCGGGATCGCGTTTTTTTAGCGATGGATGATGCGATGGTTATCTTCAAGGAAAAAGCCCACGAGGGGCTTTCCTGCTTCGTCTCACATGCTGGTGTCGATAAGTGGGACGGTGGCTTCTAAATCGGCGATATCCAGTGCGCCGTATATCAAGCCCAATCTCATTGGCACATTCATTCGTCTGTTGGCGTAGAGAAAAGCCATAGCGCCGGCGCAGTACGCCTCCTTTCCTGACGGTAGATATCGATCCCCGTCGTCGTCATATCTTCCGCCTGTTGAGTAGGTTGTTTTGTGGCACTGAAACGGTCTCTGATCGTCTACCAGTAAGTCATTTTTAATCTGTTCCAGACGTCCCTCATGAAGCTCTATACCTCCGTCCTTCAGGAAAGGGCAGTCAGGGCATGGTCTTTTCATCTGGAAAAGCCGCTTGATATCCATTACATCGCCTCGTTTTTGAACTTCTTAACCAGCGGGGAATCTTCATTCAACGTGAGCGTTTTTCCATCTTTGATCGCCATCCCCAATACCGGAAGGATGCTCATCATCTGTCCCGCCTGCGCTGATGCGGTCGATGAGGGGTATGGTTTAGTTGGGTTACTCATCATAGCCAGACGGAATCCTGCCGTATCGCTGGCGCCTGTGTTAATTAGGTGAGTGACCGATATCTGGGTATATACGCTAAGCTCAGCCAGCCCCTGGCTCCAGGCCATGACGTTCTGAATCTTGTCCATCGCTTTTATCGGACAGGCATTATATCCATCCATGAAGGCTTTGCGCTCAAAACCTAGCTCAGCCATGACTTCGTCAGAAAGCTGATCCATCGAGAACCGTTTTTTGCGAGCGCCTGTTGAAGATGGTGAGCGTTTCGGCTTTTCAGGCTCTGACCTTGTTTCCGATGCCTGCTCTTCAACTACCGGCGCTTCAACCGACGCTTCAACCGGCGCTTCAACCGGCGCTTCAACCGGCGCTTCAGCCACTTCTATCGGTTTCTCAATCGGCTTAATTTCATCATCAATGTTACTCAGAAGCTCTTTTATTGCCTCTTCTTCACTTCTGACGGGCTTTTCAGCTGAGACTAGCGGCAAGAGTTCGCTGAACAGATCATCAGTTGTGTAGGTTGATGACTTCTTCACTTCAACACCCTCTTCTTTCAAAACATCTGGCTCTTCGATGGATGAAAGGCCGTCCAGTTCGGATAGCATTGCAATCAGATCAGCGTTGCTGCTTTCTTTCGCGGTTGAATTTGTAGCGCTCATGTGTTTTTCCTTTGTGATAATCGTTTTGATGAAGCTATTTTGACATGTGTCATCAGGCAGAGAAGTGAATGAAACAGGTAAACAATTTGTTTTGAGGCATAATAAAAGCCGCCAGGAGGCGGCTTTGTGGTGGGTGTCAGGCGGGTATGGGGAAAAATCCGTAGTCATTTCTGGCCTTAATGAAGCACTGCATCATTAAGTCTGTATCGTATAGCGCCCCATGCGCCTTTTCTTCGTCATAAACGAACCCCATGGCAACGGCCAGCTCCTGCAATCGTGGGATCTTCCCACTTTCACACGCCCACCGCGCATCCATGGTATCGATCAGAGGTCGCTGAATTAATTCTACGCCGCAATCTCTCATTTGCTTGGTGATAAATGGAATATCGAATTGCCGACCGTTGTGAGCAACCCATACGTCCGCCGCGGCTAGTGCTTTAGCCAGCGAAGCGGCCTTGTCTTCGAATAGCGGGCAATCCGCCAACATCTCAAGTGAGATGTGATGAACCGCCTGTGCCTTCGCATCTATATTCCGTCTTGGATTGAACCGCAGCGATACTTCGTTAATCTTCCGCGAGGTCTCCAGCTCATATGAAACGAGAGCGATCTCAATAATTTTATGTCCCGAGTAGACGTCAAGACCTGTTGTCTCTATATCTATACCTGTTGCAACTGTCATAGTCGTTTCGCGCCCTGTTTGGTAAGCAGCTGTGCCACTTCCAGTGCCTTTTTAATCGTTCCGGCCGCGCTGTCGCACTCATAATCCATTGTGCGGTACTCGCTCGCCATAATTTTTACAGTGACCTTTCTTGCTGAAGTGTCTGGTGATACGGTGATGTACGCACCATTGGCGGTTTTCATATAGAGCGGAAACGGCGAAGGTCGCTCCTTCTCTATCGTATTCATCGCCTCTTCAAGAAGCTCAGCAACATCGACCCCAACCAGACCCATGACAGAGCAGAACACCGAATGAATCGCCGCCTTCGCTTCATTCGTCGTCATCAATCCACCAGTCTGTTTTTTGATAATGTCCACAAGGGTTTCTGAGACTTTTCTATCAAGCTCTTCGGCTGCGCTATACATGTGTTTTCCTCTGTTTTTTTTATTATTCTGACTCATGAGATCAGGGGTTCAACATCAATGACAAGGCTCGCACTTCATAACAGAATTTGAAGCAATGCTCCCGACGATTTCATCCAGAGCACTAACACGGAGTTCCAGATCAATGACATCGTCCCGCATAAACGCAAACCGGGATAAACCATCGCCAATCACCTTTTGCGAGAATGACAGGATCATCGAAGCCATGAGCATATTGATGTGGTTAACGTAGAACGGCTGCAGCGAGGCTCTCTGCTTTCGACAATGGTCTTGTGGGGAAAGTTGGACGCCGGGGCGTAGCATGAGGCACAGATTGAAATTCATCGCAGCCGCATCCAGGCAGACCATGTGAGTCTGGGCATATAATTCCAGCACTTCATCGTTTTTGTAGTGTTTGGCTGCAATGTCGTGGGTATACGCCATGACGTCGATCGGCGTGCGATCTATGATAAACCCGGTCTTGTGCAGACCTGGCGCTTCCGTAATACTCGCGATGTGGCCGGCCACCATTAGCTGTACCTTCATGCGCTCAACAACAGGCATATCATCTCGTGATAAATCGACGCCAATATCGCTGAGATAATCCCCGACTTTGGCGTCAAGGTACGGAATGCCGGATGCTTCACTGTATGCTTTCGCCAGCGTCGTTTTGCCCGTCCCCTGAGCACCGCATAGACCAATTTTCATTTCATCTTCCTGTAAACAATTTGTTTAAACGACGGCGAATTGTCATCACCAATAAATTCATTTACCACGTCAACCGCTTCAAACCCCATCTGACGCATCGCTTCAAAGGGGAAGAAAGCATCAGCGTCCGGCACTTCGACATTGATGTGGCTTAGCCAGACTTCCGTAACATGTGACAGCATCGCCTCGTACACAGCAGATCCACCGATAACCCAGGCATTGGGGAACTCGCGCAAACAGCGTTCGACTGAGGCGCTCTGGATGCCTTGCGGAACTTCAATACCTTGTGAACGCGTCAACATGACATTGCGTCGACCGGGTAGAGGTTTTCCAAGGCTCTGAGCCGTTTTTCTCCCCATGATTACGGTGAATCCGTGCGTCAGCTCTCTGAAGAGACGCAAATCTGCTGAGCATTTCCAAGGCAGCTCATTTCCTCTGCCTATTTCAAAGTTCCGGCCAACGGCCGCTATCATTCTCATCGTTGAACCTGGTAAATATGAGGTTTGTGCGGGTGGTTATTCGCCATGCTGATTAGCTTGTTGCCAGCACAAATCGCCATGACCAAAATATTTTCCCGCTGATTGTCTTTGATCCATCGCGTCAGATGCTCCACGCTCTCGACCTGAACCAGATAGTCGTAGGCGACGCCGTGAGCGGAAAGCCACGCTCTGGTGACTTCCCGCTCTTCTTTCAAAAGTCGTTTGGTTGTGACCAGCACGATTTCAATGCCCGAGCGATAAAAGCCTTTCAGCATCCTGCTCGTTGGGTAAATCAGCTCGTCACCGGCCATCATGTCGATGCGGTCTTTTTCAATGTCGACGGAGGCCCGATGTCTGCTGTCTGCGACTACGTCATCCAGCTCCACGAGCGCAAACATTCCCTTAGCCATATCAAACAGCCACCGGCACTTTGATCCACGGATGCGGCGCGTAACCTTCGATGCGAACGTCCTGCCAGCGGAAGTCATCAATCTCTTTCCACGACTCGGGGAAAATGACGACCGGATCTGAATTTTCCGGGATGTCACGATCCATCATCTCGTTAACACCGCTCATGTGGTTTTCGTAGACGTGAACGTCCAAACCGAAGTGAGAGAACATCATCGGCATGTGGTTAGTGACCTGAGCAATCAGAGACGTCAGGATGCCGTAGCCGGCGATATTGAATGGCATACCCACGAATACATCGACGCTGCGCTGAATCATTGCAGAACAGAGCGCACGGCGTGGGATGTTCAATGAGTCCAGCATTTCCTCACTGGCTTCGCCACAACGCGCGATCTCAGCCAGCAGGGCCGTATAGCGTGACTCGTGTAGATACTTGGCGTGTACTTCACCGATGGTATTTGCCTGGCGTAGACGCTCTTCAAAGCCGAGTTCGCGGCTCCAAACGTGATACATGAAGTGGCAGGGGGGCAGCGCCATGTCTTCGAGTTCCCCAACATTCCACGCACTCATCATTATGCGGCGATCAGTCGGGTCGCATCGTAGCTTGTCTACAATGCGCTGTAGCTGGTCAATTTCACGAGACAGAACAACGCGATCTTCTTCGACTCCGATGTAGCCTTCAGTTTTGTATCCACGGTATAGATAACTCTGGTAGTTTTTTACAAAGTCATATCGATCGACGATCCGGGTATCGTTCCAGCGACGCCATTGCTTGCCATATACCGGGCCTAATGTCCCATCCTCGCGCGTCCAGGCTTCCCAGATTTTGACGTCATGCTCGCGGAGAAACGCAACGTCGCCGGTTCCTTTCAAATACCACTCAAGCTCTACAAGTAGGGGCTTCAGATTTACGGCTTTGGAGGAGATAAGCGGAACGGCAGCGCCCCAGAGCGGATACTGCGAATTCACATAGCAGGTTCCAATAGTGGGGGTTCCAGTGCGATTGTCTGACTTAATGCCGGAGGAGGCGGCTTCCGCGAGAACGCAGGCGTAGGATGAGTCGGTCAAAAGGCCGTTTTCGAATAGTTCGTTCATTGAGTCTCTCATTGATAAGTAATGATTTACTTATTTTACACAACAACAAGAGGTATTGTAGAAAAAAAAACGGTCGACCAAATGGCCGACCGCTAAGATTCTTATGGAATGGTGATTAAGCAAAACAAAATAATACAAGGCGAGAAAGAATATACATCAATAAGTGTTTACTTATCAAGGCATAATTCATTTTTTTAGAAAAAGTGACGCCCGATTACTGAGTCAATTGCCATATCAACGAATTTTGACAAATCAGCCGACTCATAAGTTGGCGACTTCAGGATTTTACCATCGGAAATTCGATAACCGATCATACCATCTCGGCCTTCAGCAACACGGAATGCGAGGTCATTCTTATCGTATTTACAGCCTTCAACCAACTTAGTGCGCTGCTCGGCATCAGACGGCCAAAGTTTCGTCATATTGCTGCGATGGACTTCAGCCACCAGATCAACGACAGGGACATTCATCAAATCCGCCAGGTGATAAACCATCTGTGACGCCACGTAGATGCGATTCATTGCGCCACGCAAATCCACGGCTAAACTGGTGGAGTCTGCATACCCAGAGCGGATTTTGGCCGCAATAATTTCAAGCTCTTCTACGGCCACACCAAACTGAGATAGCCCGAGGATGATGTCTTCCTGCGGCTTTTTGCTATGAGCATGAACATAGCTGGTGTAAATGTCTTCGCTCTGCTCTTTTGTGAAGTGGGCCATGGCGTTAGCCACACCGCCACGCACGCTGATCAATGTGCCAATACCAACGTATAAACCATCGGCCATAGCATCCAGAACTTTATCCATGTCCAGATGTTCAACAGCTTCGGCAGCTTCGTCTACAGCCTCTTCACGGATGAGACCAGCACGAAGCTCTAAAAGCTCAGGCGTGATGTCGGCTGCGATCGGATGTTGAAATAGTTCGTGAAACTCTGACACCATCTCGCCGATTTTCATCGTAATGTCGGAGCCACCAGGGTAGATCTCGTAAAGCGTGTCTATTTTTGCGCCATTTTTGGCTTCAGATTTCAGGCGAGATTTCTCTAATACTTTCTTTAACATTTTTAATTCCGTGCATTTGAATGATGTGATTATTGTGACCCAGAGAGCCAGGCCACAAAATAAATCAAAAGGCTTACAGGTCGCCAAATCCGCCAAGCATTGATGTATCAACGGCTGCGTCAATTTGCCCCACCAGATACGAAGGGATCTCCGTTTCCTGCGGCGCCACCTGAACGTTGTCGGTGAACAGCCAGCTGTTCATCCACGGCAGCGGATCGAAAGTGACATCGTCAAACAGAGGGTTGAGATGAAGTCGCTTCATCGCCAGATTTGTGCGGTACTTCACGTACTGTTTCAGGATCTTCGCATTCAGACCAATCATCGAGCCGTCTTTGAACAGATAATCAGCCCAACGCATTTCCTGCTCGGCCACGTCGAGCATCGTCTGGTAGACAAACGGCTCTTCTTCTTCGGCGATCTGCTTCCACAGCAAACCTTCGCGACCATTTCGCATATTTCGCAACATGCGCTCAGTGCCTTCGCAGTGTAGCGCCTCGTCACGCGCAATCAGTCGCATAATCTTCGCGTTGCCTTCCAGCAGCTTTCGCTCGCCAAACGCGAACGTGCAGGCAAAACTGACATAAAAACGAATCGCTTCCAGCGCGTTTACAGAAACGAGGGTGCGGAACAGCTGGCGTTGCATCGGGTATGGCTTCCCGCCGAACTCAGACGCGTACAGACGCTCAAATTCATCTTCCCCGAGATGCTCGCGAGCGCAGACCATTTGATAAAGCTTGTCGTACTCTGCCGATACGCTCGATGCGCGGCTGATAATCTGTTCATCAGTTACGATGCCGTCGAAAATCTCGCTTGGATCATCAACCATGCCTCGAATGATATGGGTGTAGCTGCGGCTGTGAATGGTCTCGGAGAAGGCCCAGGTTTCAATCCACGTTTCAAGCTCCGGGATGGAAGCCAGCGGCAGCAGCGTAACGTTAGGGCTACGGCCTTGAACGCTGTCCAGTAGTGTCTGGTAGCGCAGGTTACTGGTGAAGATATGTCGCTCATGATCGGCCAATTTCGTCATGTAGTCGATTCGATCTTGCGAGATATCAACCTCTTCCGGGCGCCAGAAGAATGACAGCTGTTTCTCAATCAGCTTCTCAAATTCACGGTATTTCTGGATGTCATACCGTGAAACGTTGACTGAATTGCCGAGGAACATCGGCTCTTTCGTCGCGTCGTTTGCGCCGAGACGGAAAGTTGAATAAGACATGTGTTTCCCTTTGTTATTTAATAAATTCTATGCCACTTCAGCTATCGATAACGCCATGATATGTGGACTTAACAGGCTCTCAAACGGAGAAGAAAGGTGGGCTTTCGCCCACCTGGTTATCAAATTTTGCAAGCGCCACCGCACTCGTCTTCCTCATCGATAAATTCGGTCGACGATGGAAGATGGGCCTGATGTGTGATCTTGTCGTCTTCACGAGCGCCGGCGCCATCGCGGGTGTTGTGGTAATAAAGCGTCTTTACACCCATGCGATACGCATCCAGCAAATCAGTCAGCATCTTTTGCATTGGCACGCGACCGGAAGCAAAGCGCGCCGGGTCATAGTTGGTATTGGCAGAAATAGATTGGTCGATGAACTTCTGCATGATCGCCACTTTGGTCAGGTAGCCAAAGTTATCCTCGATGTCCCACAGGTACTCGTAAGCGTCGCCGATGCGAGAAAATTCCGGCACGACCATCTTCACAACACCATCTTTGGACGACTTCACGGATACCGGGCCACGCGGTGGCTCAATGCCATTGGTGGAGTTGGTGATCTGACTGGACGTCTCGCAAGGCATTTGGGCGGACAGAGTGGAGTTGCGTAGACCGTATCGCTCAATATCTTTTCGCAACCCATCCCAATCCAGAAGAAGAGGGTGGTTGGCATTCAGTTCTGAGGCGTCCAGCTGCTTGCGGTAGTGATCGATAGGCAGTAAGCCTTTCGCATATTTCGTCTGACCAAACCATTCACATGCTCCCTTATCTGATGCAAGCAGGTTACTGGCCTTCAGCAAATAGAACTGAACCGCTTCAAATGTTTCGTGAACCAGTTTGTTTCCATCAACGCCGGAATACTTTGCACCGTTCTTAGCCAGCCAGTAAGCGAAGTTGGTTACACCAATCCCTAAACTACGACGCGCCTTGGCTGGTGTTTCCGCTGCAAACATCGGATAGTCCTGATAATCAAGCAGACAGTCCAGCGCAGAGACAGCGTAGAAGGCTACTTCTTCCAGATCTGCCAGAGACTCAAGAGCGCCAAGATTGAATGCGGACAGAGTACACAGCGCGATTTCGCCGTTCGGATCGTCAGTAAATGCCAGCGGCTTAGTCGGCAGGGCAATTTCGGCGCAAAGGTTTGATTGCTTAATGGGTGCCACAGCCTCATCAAAAGCGCCATGCGTATTCATATGGTCGATGTTGGCGATGTAGATGCGACCGGTCGATGCACGTTCCTGCATAAGCGAAGAGAACAGATCCACTGCAGGCACAGACTCTTTGCGGATTGACGGGTCATTTTCGTACTGAACATACAGACGCTCAAACTCATCCTGGTCAGCATAGAAGGCATTCAGAAGACCGGGGACATCGTGAGGGCTAAACAGCGTGATAGCCCCACCCTCGATCAAACGACGGTACATTAAGCGGTTCAATTCAACACCGTAGTCCATGTGACGCACGCGGTTACTGTCAACGCCGCGGTTGTTCTTCAGCACCAGCAGACTATTTGCTTCCAGGTGCCACAGTGGATAGTAAGCCGTTGCCGCCCCGCCACGGACACCGCCTTGAGAGCAGGACTTCACTGCCGCCTGAAACAGCTTCAGGAACGGAATAACACCCGTATGGGTCGCTTCACCGTTGCGAATAGGACTACCCAGCGCACGGATGGAACCGAAGTTAACGCCAATGCCGGCACGCTGGGAGATGTACTCCACAATGGCCGAGGTCGTTGCGTTGATGGACTTCAGTGAATCACCGGACTCGATCAGAACGCAGCTTGAGAACTGGCGAGTAGGGGTGCGAACGCCAGCCATGATCGGGGTGGGCAATGACAGCTTGAACGTACTGGTTACGTCATAGAAACCTTTGACCATTTCCAGACGGGTTTTGCCCATATCGCCATTATTCCAGTCCTGATATAGACACATGCCCACCAGCATGTAGATATGTTGAGGTGACTCATAAATTTCCCCGTTTACTCGATGTTGTACCAAATATTTGCCGCGCAGCTGGGTCGTTGCTGCATAGCCGAAATTATCGTCACGTTCAGATTTCATGTACGCGCCCAGCTCGTCGATCTCTTCGCAGCTGTATTTATGCATGATTTCGCTATCATAAACGCCGCGAGTAACGTTCTTCAGGATGTGCTCGTAGAAGTCCGGGTATTCGTATTGGCCGTGAGCATCTTTGCGAATTTTGAAAATACTCAGACGCGCTGCAACCTGGCTGTAGTTAGGGGAGTCGGCACTGATAAGATCGGCGGCAGCTTTGATTAGAGCGTCGTGTACCTGGCTAGTCGTCATACCGTCAACGATACTCGCTGCGGCCCCCATGGCGACGGCAGAGGCGCTTACGCCATCAACGCCGTCCGTTGCCCACATAACGACGCGGTTATACTTCTCTTCAGACAGTGCTTCGGCACTGCCATTCCGTTTGATGATTCGAATCATGTTGTTGTCCAAAAGAAAAAAGCCACTAAATGTAGTGGCCTATAGTAATAAGTAAATGTTTACTTATCAATGAAGCAAACTTAAAAGAATGCTCTCATCATAGAAACAGCTTGGCGGTATTGATCTGTTTCCAGTCCGGTGTAAACAGCAGCCAATGCGTCAGCCGGGTGTTCGTTTTTACTGACAATGCTCACTTCACCTTTAACCTTCTTCGTAAACCAGCCAGCATCCGGGTGTTTAGATACTGCCCACTCAATGATGGTATTTTTGGAGGTGTCTTTTTTTCCGCCGATATGCATTTTGATGTCATTTGGTGTCAACTGAATAATAGGTTTATCGATACACGCCAGAACACCGAGGCACAGGCCGTAGGATGTTTGGGCGCGGGAGGACTGGCTACCCACTGGCAGCTCCGCAAACACGATATTTACGCTATCAACGATGGGCTTAATGCCGCGCCAGATTTCGTTTGCTCGACGCAGATCGTCGCTATTGGTTCGAACAGTTTTTTTTGCTGAAGTTGCCTCTGTTTCAATCAGTTTAATTGACACGTCGGTCACTTCAGCAGTATCCAGATTCAGCGAACCAGTGACGATCCCAAAGTTACGCAGACTTGGGTCAAACCCTGCGAATTTAATAATTTTATTACTCATGTGCTTTCCTTTGTTGTTACCACGTTCCCCAAATGGGGTTAGCTTTGCGAAGCTCTATCACCTCGCTAAATTCATCAAGTTCGCATCCCGATGCCTGAATCTCTGAGAAACCGGCAATGACATCGGGCCACATTTCAGCGATGCAAACGGCCAGTTTTTTCATAGTTTCACTGGCGTACTGAAGGCTCTCTTTTGCGTCATCTGGGACGGCAGTCGACACGATGAAACCTGTTTCAACTTTGTCATCGAAGCGTATGCCGAAGTGAAGAACACCATCGCCAATCAGCGTTACCGGCATTTCCACCTTCGAAAATGCCTTTGATTTATGTCGTTGCCCAAATCGAGCCATGTCATTCTGAACGCGACGAACAGCCATCCTCGCGCTCATATGCTGGATACGGTCAGACAAATGGGCAGACTTCACCTGGTTAAAAACAATATCAGTATCTTCCTTGCTCGAAACGATTATGCCGCCACCCATATGATCGGCACCAAATACATTCCCCATGTAGACAAGCGCTGAATCACCTATCCACTGAGCATCAAACAAGGCTTCGCTTGCCTCAATAATGCGCTGGCGTGTCAGCTCGTCTTTGTAATGGCTTGTGAAAGAGCCAAAATCTACAATACCGCCAAAGCGCATAGCCATTACCCGCGCTGCAGCAACGCAGGTAACGATCTGACCAAACTGATTGCCAGTCGGATTAAACGACATAGCTGCGACCCTCTTTGATCTCCAGCGTCACCGTTTCGCGGAACCACGACTTCATCTCCTTGTGCGAGACAATCATCACCGTGCCACGCTCGCGTGCCTTCGCCTCCAGAATCCCCATCAGACGCTCAAGTCCTGCCGAATCCAGCGCATCGTCGATCTCATCGCCGATAAACAACTGAATGCTTTTGCTGGCCCGGTTCGCGACCATATCCTGAAGCGCCAGCGCACAAGCCAGACGCACTTTCCGCTTTTCACCACCGGACAGACCACGGAAGTCTTTGCTGAACCCGGCCTTCTCAACGGCAATGTTGAACTTGTCGCGGATCTCTCCTTTCTTCGTGGTGTCCATCGTTGACCATACCGCAGAGATATTGCCATCCGACATCGTACTCAGGTACTCCGCCGTTCTGTCGTTCAGGAATGGTGTTACTGCCGTCAGAATGTGCGAGCGAACGCCGGATGGGGAGTAAATCTGACGTGCCTTCTCAAGCAGCAGTGCTTGATCTTTCATCCCTTCGATTTCGCGTCGGATCTCTTTCAGCTTTTCTTTGTGCATTGCCAGATTTTCGCGATGACGGGAAATAGCTGCATTGTGAGGGTTGGCTTCTTCTGAGATCGCTTTAACTTGTGCGTTTGCGCGAGCCAGAGCGCTCTCTGCCGCTTTTATTTCGACTTGCCGTGACTTTACGTTACCCAGACTGCGGGTAAGCTCAGAAATGCGCTCAGTGATTGCGGAGACGTCGGGGGTCGACGCAACAAGACGATCACGCAGCACGACGATTTTATCGTGACGCTCAGTTTTGGCCGCTAAATCCGCTGTTAGTGATTTAGCTTCGTCTACATACTTGCGGACTTCGCCGACGTAGTTATCGTGAACGTGAGACAGATCATCGCTGGTGTATGGCTTGCCGCACGTCGAGCATGGTTTGCCTACGCTTGAATTGACATTATCCGCATTCAGTTTGGCTTTTTTTGCTGCGCTAATGGCTCTGTCGCGAGCTGATTCAGTCGCTCGGATCTCCGCCGCTGCATCAGCCACCATTGTGTTCGCTGCCTGAACTTTCTTATCATGCTCAGCCCTGCCGGAAAGCTTTTTCTTTTCATCCGTGATTTGGTTCTCAATTTTGTTGATGGTGGCCGGGATGTCGGCCATTTCCATGCTGGCCTCCGTTACCTTGACTTCGATCAGAGTCGCTTCGGCTCGTGCTTCATCGAGCCTAACGGAACGTGTTCTCTCCCACGCCTCGGCAGCGGCTGTACTGGTCTCAATCTCCGCCTCTGTTGAAGTGATAAGCGATACTGTGCTTTCAGCCTGAGCGTTGGCTCTGTCGAGTCGAGCGCTCATCGCATTAGCTCTGTCGCGGGCGATAGCATAAGCCTTTGTCAGACGGTCGATGCCAGCAGCTTCTTCAACAATCGCCTTCAAATTTTTATCCGTCATGCCTGGCAAATCCGGCATAGCTTCCTGACTGGCATAGATGGATGCCATGAATACTTCTTTCGAAGAGCCGATCAGCCTCTCAACCAGTTCCTGAGTCAGCGTGTCCTTGCCTTTGGTCAAATCACCGTCTTCACTGCGGACAATGAGACGATTTTTGAATTCTTTGTGAGCACGGTGACGAATTACCGCATATTGCTTACCTTCGTCTTCAATGGTCACGGAAACGCGGCAGTTCTTTGGCGTTGTTGAGTTTAGAACGTCATCGCCCTTGTATCCAGTGGCTGTTTCCCCGTACAAACACCACATCAAAGCATTCATCAGCGTTGATTTGCCGGCGCCATTACTCGCTGCACTGGAGTCCGCGGCGTTAATGCCCTGAATCAGAACCAAGCCTCGGCTATCCAAATCAACGCTGGCCTCAGCAATGACCATAAAGTTTTCAACTTTCAGATTTAGGAATTTCATTCAGACGTCCCCGCGCTTTCCGCTTCTAATAGGATTTCGTTACACAGTGAGTCGAGCTTAGCCAGATCGAAGCCGCCATCCGTATCGTGGACAACCTTGCAATATGCGCTGATTGACTCAGAGAGACTGTCTATTTTGCTGGTGGATTCGGTACTGGCAGTTCCGGCCATCATCGACGCTTTTTTGATGAGATTTGTCACAACACCCGCAGCACCCAGCGTCGCCAGTTGCTCTTTTATTTGCACTGCCTCGGCGTCGTTCTCAATGACTGCGCGATAGCGAACATAATTGCCGCGAATGTCGTCTTCAGTCACATCGCCTTCCAGAGATACAAACTTCGGTGCCGATGTTTCGTGCTGCGTGAATGAACCGTCTTCCTGAACCAACATGAACCCGGCCAACGTACCAACGTCGCCCCAATTCTGGTGGGTTAACGCACCGACTGACACGACACCAGGGATTATCTCTTTGTGATTGTGATAGTGGCCGGAGAGAACGAGACGGAAACCGAGTTCCTTCAGATCGTTTGCCTCAATCCCCACATCTGGCATTGTCGGAATGGCTTTGTTTATACCTGTGTGGATCACAATGTCATGGATGCCTGAGCCAGCTTTCTCACGAAGAGATTTCATGTCCGCCAGTAATTCGGCATGACTGTTACGCCAGCTGATAAAGTGGACGGTCACGTCGTCAATTTTGACACTCTGCGCCGGGCCACAAACGATATTCACACCAATTGACTGCAATGACGCCGCCGCATTCGCGGAAAATACCGAGTCATTGGTTTCCAGATCGTGATTGCCGGCCAACATCCAAACTTCCAGGCCAATCTCATTGATGACCGTTTTGTATGCTTCAGTGACAAAGTGGAGTACGGAAGGGGTGATGGAGCCGCGCGTATGGAATGTGTCGCCAGCAACAAACATGTATTTTGCGCCAGAAGCTTTGATCGCTTTTGCCGCCTCGATGGTAGCATCGAGCTGAATTTTTAAACGAGAATTCAGCCCGCTGACGCTGATTGTCGAGAACGCAGACCAGCTATGATAGTGTGGGTCTGAAATCACACCGTATATCGTTTTCATGTGTTTTCCTGTTGTTGTTTTATTCGATGATAGAGTGGGTTAACAGGCCACCAAGCGACTTCATTAGGTGCATATTAAACACCATTAAATAAGTAAATGCTTATTTATTTTCAATCATACAGAAAGAAACAAGGCCACCAGACGCTCTCAGTGAGGTTTTGTGATTAAGTTGGGGGAATGTTTGGGTTGGGCGAGAAAACCCCTCACAATAGCGGAGGGGAAGGAATATGCGCGGTTAAATCTTCTCTTCGAACCTGCGTCTTAACTCATCGAGACTCACGACGTTATCTGGAGGGGTGATGTCCTCCATCATTCGGATTTCTTCTTCGGTATGATACTCCCAATCGTACTCGTGCTTTAGGCTTTTCAGGTAGATCACCGTCAGCAAGCTGTATTCTTTTAAGAAGTGACCGTATGACTTTTGAATAACGGTTCTTACCTCATCCTGCGTTTTGCCGCCGAGGCACAGATGGTTGAACCTGGCGTTTATCTTGAGCATTTTGTCGACGGGGCCAGAGAATACCTTCGCGACGCGAGCAAAGCGAATTATCTCGCCGTTCTCAGCGCCAACCAGACAAACGACAGAATTTTCACTGACGCGGTTGACCCAGGTTACGCCGCTGCGCATTGTGTTGAAGTATGCCTCCTTTAAACCAAGATAAGGTTTTCTGAAGGAAATGAGTGGAACGTATCGTGCGCATGTGTTGATTTCAAATGACGCACCTTGTTCCAGCAGTGATGCCCGAGTTTTGTAGATCGGGCAGGCGGTTTTGATGCCGCAAACCTCACACATGTCCCTGGAAGCAACCAGTTTAGAGTCAGGCTTGATGGTGTAAGTCCCATCTTCAAGTCTTCTGATGTAACGCGACTGTTTGATATTCATTTGATGCTTGGCCTTGTATTTTTTATCACATTAAACCAAAAACAAGGCTCACGTACTAAAATGCCTTGAAAAGTTATCCACATATCAACTGGATAGATCCCAATAATAAGATCCCTATATAGATCATACATTAGATCAAAAGAGATCCCCGATCCTCGCAACCCGCGCCACGCCTGCTCTGAAAGACCATTGGCGTATGCTGTCAGCGGAAAAATATATGCTGCGAGCGGCGTGCGATATGCTGTGGACTGTTTTGTGTATGCTGCTAACGGTAAATGAAGTATGCTACCAGCGGTTTAAGCAATGAGGTGTCCACATGTCCACAGGCAAAAAAAAGAAGAAAGAAAACATACCGTTAATCGATGATGATGACGCGATCGACGAAAGTGTTCCGGCGTTATTCACAGGCGACCTCACCCCTAACAGCAACAATACCGTACAACCCATTGCGTTGATGAGACTTGGATTGTTCGTTCCCACGCTCAAAGGCACGAAGAATAGTAAACGAAATAACTCCAACCAGATAGACGCCTCAAAAGAACTGGTGCAACTGGAGGTTGCGAGATCTGAGGGTTATTCCGATATCAAAATAACCGGTCCACGTCTCGATATGGATCACGACTTCAAGACGTGGGTTGGTGTCGTCCGATCACTTGCCGAGTATGGGGAGGCCAGTGGGCGCGTTGAGCTAAGCATCACGAAGTTTGCCAAGTTCTGTGGGTATCCATCTTCCCAGATACGCAAGACGCTGCGAGACAGGATTACGAACAGCCTGCTGAAGATAATGCGCACAACGCTTTCGTTCCAGCGCACATACGAAGAGAAGAACGTGGACGGCTCGAACAAGATATCTCTGCTCATGGTTCATCTGGTGAATAGCGTGGATTACAATGAGAAAAATGACACCATCATATTTCACGCCGAACCAAAGCTGTCAGAGCTATACCGGTTTGACCACAAAGTTCTTCTCCAACTGAAGGTCATCAACAAACTTCCACGTAAAGAAACCGCCCAGGCGCTATACACCTTCATTGAAAGTCTTCCGGCGCGGCCGGCGCCAATATCTCTGGCTCGTTTGCGTGCGAGGTTGAATCTGAATAGCTCAAGCATCAGCTCCCAAAATCAGACCATTCGAAACGGTCTGAAGTCTCTTAAAGAGCTTGGCTACCTCGATTACTCAGAGGTGAAGCGTGGTCGCTCTGTATTTATTCAGATTCATGGACGCAACCCGAAACTTAAAGTCATTGGTGAAGAGAAACCGTCGAAGCCTGAGAAGCCTGCAGAGCAAGTGGAAGGGCCACAAGAGAACGGCGAGCTGGACGTCGTAAAACAAAACATGATCAAGAAGATAGCTGAACTTTCTGCGGATTTGACGCCTGAGAATATAAAGCTAATTGAGATACTTAGTAACGGTCTGAAGTTGCTTTGATATGCTCTGAGCGGTGCAATATATGCTGTGAACGGCAAATGGTATGCTGCCAGCGGTGATTTGACTATTAGATATGCTGTCAGCGGTGATTAGGAAGGTCTGGAATCGTTTATTCACACCAAATTTAAGCCCTCGAATAGAGGGCTTTTTTATTTCGTATGCTGTCAGCGGTTGTAGATATGCTGTCAGCGGCTCAATGTATGTTGCCAGCGGTAATTGATATGCTGTCAGCGGTACACTATGCCGCCAGCGGTGACTTCGATCAGGAGTCATTTTTAGAGGGTTCCATTTAGCCCCCTAGTGGTTACTAACCTGTGAGACGTTGATATCAAAGGGTTAGTAACCACTAACAATTTATCTAATGTCAGGTGATCGATGAGAGAAGATTGTAGAGACGATGTGATTTAGCCTTCGCCTTCGTCTCACCATTTTCAATCATCTGCCACGAGCGGTAGCGATACACAATCTGGCAGTCGTCACGCTCCAGTCTTGTTGAGAAGTCTTCCGGGCGAGTAAATCCTTTTGCACGCCAGTATGGTCTAATTTTTTCAATTTCCATGCTGTTAGCGATGTTGTTCATTACGCAACCTTTTCACATTCATCAAACACATATCCGAAGTCATCGTAAATAACACCAAAGGTGTCTTTACGCATAAAGTAAGCGGCGCCAGCTTGGTATGCGGCTAAACCACCTTTTTGCTCTGAAAGTATTGGTGAACTGATGATTCGCTCACCGATGACAGCATAGAACTGTCGCGTATCCGCTGTCAGAATCGCCTCCGCCAACTGATGCGGATCTCCGATCATTTTTCCGCCGCTTATACGCACAATGTTCATCTGGCACTTCATGACGGTCTCACTCTCTCCAAACGCCACGGATGAGAAGAGGATCATAGAGGCTGCAATAATCCTTTTCATGATGCGAAGCACTTCCCTAAAGCGATGGCCAGAAAAACGCCCACGAGTACGTCTATGATCCGACCATTCACGGGAGCCAGTGCTTTGCGAAAACTCCCAACAAAAACACTATCAAAGAGCAGAAAAATCGACGTGGTCAAATACAGGAGCGGCATATTACACCTCATTAAATAAATGTCTACTTATTATTTAGAGCGTGGAAATGCCCAGAATACGGGTCAAGTGCGCCGCGTCTTCTTCACTAATGAGACGTAAGTCCTCGATATACCAACACTCTCCGTTGTTCCAGCAAACACCGTCCTCGTCAACGAAAACGGTTTCCTCGTCACCGTAAAGAGACGGAAGAAATTTAATGGCCAAGGATTGAAGCTGATCTTCGTCCGTCCCTTCAGGAAATTCCAGAATGGAATAGGGGGAGTACGAAGAGTTCAGTGAAGCGTGGACGTGTAATAAGGCTTTCATGTGTTTTCCTTTGTTGTAATAAACAAGTTGTTATCTTATGTTCTTAATTGAGGTGAATCAAAAATGTTACGCGGTCACAGAATTATCTTTCTACTTACCTATTACTCTGCAATGTCACTGTTTTTTACCTCTGTGAATGTGCCGTGAAGAGAATTAGTTGATGGATAATGCTTTTAGCCGCTTTATAGGAAGCGAAGGGGGTTGCGAACATCAGCACGAAGCCAATCAGGACAGTGATGTCGCTTTTTTGAGAGATGAGATAGGGGATAACTAACCCTACCATCGTCATCGCAAACCCGATCGTGACGCAGATTTTCAAATACAGTTTTGTGGTCATGTGTTTTCTCTTGTTGAAAAGCTTACACATAATAGATAATCACTTACTTATCATCAAGCAAAACATGTTGAACCCTGTTTTTATCCTGCATACCATGATCGTTTTAACGGCCGGGAAGACGAATGACAGACAGAGAGTTGGCGGGGTTAAAAGCCATTGAGCTATGGGAGAATGGGGCCTTTGATGCTGACATGATCCTTATGGTGTTAGGAAAACGAATGGGCATGAGTTCTTCAGCTGAACTCGTTCATTGGCTTTCATCACAAGGCACGATCCGAGGCTCCAAGTCCAAAGAAAAAATTAATGAAAACAGGCATAAATCTGCCGCGTTATGGATTTCAGGTCTGTATAGCGCTCCCGAATTACTTGAAATGTTCAAAGGCCGTCTGGGTATACAGCGCAAGGAATCTCTTCTTTTCTGGTTCCGGCAAAATGGATACGTAAGAAACTCGGAGTCGCCCGACGCTCCGAAGAATCCGCGAGCAATTTTGAGAGAAAGAGCCGTGGAATTAAGGAAAGCCGGCCAGCACACAACCCGACAAATCTTTGATGAACTCTCTCCCGAGTTAGGTATGAAAAACGTCGGCGCACTTAGACGCTGGTTTAAGAAAAATGGCATCGTACCTGAGCATCCGAGAAAACCTCGTGAGAAGCCCCCTAAACCGAAACCGGTAAATCCTCGTGTTCAACTTAGAGCTGTATGTACTGATATGTGGGCATCTGGCGAATATACAGGTAAGGACATTCGGTCTCAAATGGGTGAAAAATTTCCATTTGCCAGCCTTGGCGCAATGTATGGTCATTTCTCTAAAGTTGGTGTTAGAAAGGGAAGTAAAGAGAGCGACTGAGGTCGCTCTCTGGTGATTTACGCGTCAGCTGGCTCTAATTCGTCCTTTGACTTCATCTTCGCCTGAATCGACTTAATAGCCTTCACGATTTCGCCCAAATCCTTCTCGCGGTACATATCGACGATCTGGGACTTTGTATACTTCTTGTCGCCAATCTCGATGCGCCCGGTGGACGTCTTCGGAATGTATCCCTTATCAAGCATGTACTCTACAAGCGATTCTACGACGTCCAGACCACGCGAAGGGTCGAAGTAGAAGTTCCATTCACATTTCTGGAACGGTGGCGCCACTTTGTTTTTGACGCACTCTGCTTTAACCAACTGACCAACACGATCGCCGCCTTCTTTCAACTGACCGCCACCCAGCTTGATGCGGACGGAAGCGTAGAATTTCGGAGAGTCGCCGCCTGGGGAAGTGGTAGGGTCTCCGAACATTACGCCCATTTTTGTACGAACTTGGTTCAGGAAAATGAGACAGGCATTGTATTTCTGCGCCCACTTAGCCAGCGTTGGTAGATTTGCCGAAGTCGCGCGAGCCAGTGCCGTGTTGTCGTTCATATTCAGCTCGTCTTTCTCTTTGGCCGTGCCATCCGCCATCTTCTCGAACTTCTCGAACTTCTGGCGCGGAACCATTGAGGCCAGCGAGTCATAGACAATGACGATGGGCGCTTCAGCTGGGATCAGACTCTCCTTGCGAACCAGAGACAAGATTTGCCCGGTCAAGTCGATGGCATCCTCAAAGGTGTCAGGCTGCTTATAAACCCAATTACCTTCATCTTCATCAGATTGTAGTCCCATAACTTCAGCCAGACCAACGTCAAAACTGTTTTCATGATCCAGGAAGACGGCGATACCTCCGACCTTCTGCGCTGCAATCATCGCGCGGGTTGCGAGGAAAGTTTTGCCTGCAGACGGAGGTCCAAAAATCTCCACAATACGCCCACAAGGAAGACCGCCTTCCAGATCACCAGAAACGGCTTCGTTTAACGGGGGAAAACCGGTGTCCAGCCATTGCTCGACTTTCTGGATCTCATCATTTCCGCCGATACGTTTTTTCATGGCTACTGCTAATGGTGACTTTTTCATGTGTTTTCCTTTGGTTTTATTTAGTTATGCCGATTTCTTTCTCGGCTTGTTCACGATTAAACGTGATGGTGTCGCAGTTCATCATTTTTGCGGATCGCTCAATGATGGTGAGAATATGGCCTTTCACGATATCTACTTCACGCGCTGTCAGAGCGATTTTGTGACCGACGATGCACGCGTTAAAATCAGACACGACATACTCGCCATAGGTGAAGACTAACTCCTTCGCCAGCGCGGTCGGCGTAGTGGATTTTCCAGTAATAATTGACGCAATCATTCAGCCACCAACCCGCAGCGCTTAACGAACGGCACGACAAAAACATCCAGATCGCTGAGGATTGACTGGAAATTTAACTGCATACAGATTTGCTTAAATGCTTCCAGACTTTGCTCACCGCGAATAATTTCCAGCTTCTCCGGGGCGAATTTGGTGTCGATGAGATCCATCAACTTAATATTCCGCATAAACGCTTCAAGCATCCGACAGCCGGTTTTCTCATTGAAAGCGTTCTTTGCCAGGTTATTCACTGCCGTTTTGTTGCGACCTTTGTCCATGACAATAGATCCATCGCAAATCCCCTTAACCAGCGTAACAATGGAGCCATACTCGTTAATCAGATCCATCGCGCCTTTGTCACCAATACCACCGACTTGCTGAATGTTGTCCGACTTGTCACCCTGCAGCGCTTTACCTTCCAGATAGCCGCGTGGCGTTGGGTAGCCAGTCAACTCAGGGAACGCCTCGATATTGATGCGCTTATGCTTAGCATCCTCGCGCAAACTGACCCATGTTACCTTTTCGTCAACCAGCTGAATCCAGTCGGAGTCCGCGGTTAACAGGTAGATGTGCTCGACGTCTTTCGACGCAACATAACGCTTCTTCAGAATTCCGGCCAAATCGTCAGCTTCACCGTCGATTGCAGTAATCTGATCAACACCCAGCGAGGTGATTGCTTTTTTGATGAAGGGCTTTTGGACTGCAAAACCTTCTTTCATCTGTTTCATTTCTGCGTTGTCGTCACGATTGGCTTTGTAGTCCGGGTAAAACTCGCGACGCTTATCGCTGAAACCATCCCACAGAACTATTGGTCGAGCCTTCAGAAGCGAAGCATAGCGGCGCATGTTGGTGATAAAACCAAACACTGCGTGGGTCTCGATATCGCCGCTATGGAGTTTTTTTGGTTGCTGCTGGTGGTAGTAACCGAGGCTATTTCCGTCGATTATTAAAATGTTCACGGCATTGTTCTCCACGAATAAATAAGGCGTCCGAAGACGCCTTTAAAATCAACGGCTGGCTTACATTGAAAGCGCGTTAAGTTGCGCGTAAATGTCATCCAGATCTTCGCTTTCCGGCTCAGCTGCTGGCTCGCTTGCTGGCGCTTCTTTTACTTCTTTTACCTCTTTCTCTTCTGGTTCGAATACGGTTTCTTTCGCGTATTCAACTTCTTTATCCAGTAAAGAGGCTTCGGCAGTTGAGTCATCTACGCCAGTAATGGACATGCCTGGAAGAGATGCAGCTGCTTTGCCGGTTGGGGTTGGCAGAGCGCCGGCGCTTGAACCCATAGACGCTGGCAGTGCGATTCCGGTCGCGCGAGCAATCATTTTGGAGGTCGCCATCAGTTTTGTCGGATCGGTCTGGTTTACAAACTGTTCCAGAGACGGCTGGTTGTCCCAGAACTTAGCCGGAACTGCTGTTTTATTTTTACGCATCGGTTTGACTTTGTAGTCAGTATCCAGACCAGATCCGGTGCGAGTAATTTGATATGCGTAACCTTTTTCGCGGCTCAGCGGTTCGCCGATCTCATCGTTCATATCCTGCATAATGGCGTCCATCAGGTCGTCAAACACGGACATAGGCATATCGATGAGAGAAGTCTTGTCGGTGTCGCTGAAGTCTTCTTTCTGAGACCACATGCCGACAACAGCCATGCGCGGAGAGGCACGCATATCGTCAATGACTTTTTCCATGGCTTTGTTGCCTTTGTACTTCGCTTTAGCTTCCATAACCATTTCGCACATTTCGCACGGCTTATCATGGGTATGCTGAAAGCACAGATGAGCGCTGTATACGTCCTTCCCATCTTCGCCTTTAGATTTGGCATAGTGAATGCCGTACTTGTGGGAGAATGGAATATTGTCAGGGTCGTCTTTGTTCAGGATGATGCGAACGTAGTTTTCGCCTGGTTGCATCTTTTGCAGATCGTTTCCGCGATTGCCGCGTGCGTTTTTCGCAACTTCTTGGCTTTTCTTCAGCAGGTTCATTAAAGCGGACATGTGTTTTCCTTTATTGTTAATGGCTTTTATTGCACTTGGTTATGATAGATAAGCGATCACTTATTATCAAGATACATTTTTAGGGGCATTGAATCGTTCAACACCTGTTCTTTCGTATTCGGAAATTGCCTTTTTAGACGCCTGAACGATCATATCTCGACGGTGTCCGAGCGCGTTAACAACCTGCTTGTAAAACTCAGCGAGGTACTTCGCGTCATCGTACTTTTGGCGAGCCGAAAGATACGCCGGAGACGACTTTATTTTGGCTTCAATCGTCGATTCGCTGATCTTCACACCGTCGAAACTCAGACCGGCACGCGTCGTCGAATAGAGACGCGCTTCGATGGATTCTAAATCTCGCTTTGCAGCATTCGCGGCGCTTTCAGCCTCAACCTGTTTAAAACCATAAATGGCGACAAGCTCCGGCTGACGACGCCAGACAGCGTCCAAATCATGCGTATCAAGCTTGATGTCATCCATCACTTCTTTGATGATCGCCTTATCCATTACCAGCTCCAGAAAGCGCTAATAAACAGTCCAATCGGCCAGAAGATGCAGCCGATTATCTTCAGCTCAACATCACCGCAACTCGCCGCTTCAGACCAGATTTTCGCGAAACCGATGCCAGCGATTAAGTAGGCTAAAACGAACATTGGAATGGTTAAATCCATGGTAAATCCTTACTTATCTTTGAGCTTAAATATTAACACGAACAATTAGGCTACGTACATTTCTGCCAGCGTTCTTTTTCCGACTCCGCGCCCGGTAATGGCTATACGCTGAGCACGCTGGAGACGGTAGTCTTTGACGCTGGCCGCTTTATCTACCTCGACAAATTCCTCCGCAACCTTTGATATCAGTCGGTCTCGATAAGCCTCAAATTCAGCAAGGTGTTTTTTGACATTGCTTGATTTAGCTATCACAGCGACATAATCTCGAACCATCGGGTCGCGCACGCGCTTCAGAATTATCTTTGCTGCGCTACGTGCTGCGCTATTCGCTCGGCGCCCATCAAGCTCCGCCTGCCGCATAGCGAGACGAATGGTGACGGGACAGTCTGCGAACTCCCAGAATGCTGACTTATTTAGAGCGATAATTGCCTTATCGATAAACTCCTGTGACACTGTAACCTCACTCATGACAATGCCTCCTTAATGTCTTCCATAATAAGCTCCAATTTCTCACCTTCTTCCGGTCTGAAGTGAAGTATGCCCGGATTGAATCCGTAAAACACGGTCAAGTCCATTGCGCCAAAGTATTCCTTACGTCCGACCAAATCCGTTGCCTTGGTTTTGTCGTTGAAGAGACTGGCCGATAGGCGACCACACGTCAGGACGTAGGTTGGTTTAACCAGCTCAAGCTCTTTCTTCATAAACTCGATGTAGGTGTTCTCTGCGTCGCGGGACAGTGGCAACTTCTTATCTTGCTTAATGACGCCGGTAACGTACACCTCGCTCATGCGCAGATCGCCATTAACGAGCATTTTCGCCTTAAAATCTTCGTAGCCGTTCTCCATGAAGATCCCCGTCCTGATATCGTTGCCGTTCGCTGTGTCGAGGATAATCATTATTTTTGGCGATACGCCGATATGCGGAGTAACCAGATCTTCGCCCACCCCGACCTCTTTACGCAGCTCTTCCATCAACATCGACACTTCTGCCTGGCGTTTCGGATTCATCTCGAACGGGCGACTCACTTTTACCGCATCGATAATGAGGCTTCCCATCAGCTCTGATTGAGCCTTGCGGCGGGATTCCGCCATCGCCGGTTCGCTGCCAGGCTCAATACTGGCAAATGCACCAACGGCTTCCAGAGCCTCCTGAACTCGGATATTGCAAAGTCTGGCCTCTATCGCTTCCTTGAATTGTGCTCGCGACTCAAACTTACCACCTACACGCTCGCGAGCACGCATAATGGCTAAGCTGCCTTTTTCAGAACAACCTTTGACAGCTGAGAAGGGGGCATATAACGCCGCCCGGCCATCCTTCAGTTCGACTATTTCGATGCGGTCAGTTGAGAGATTGATGTCCGGCGGCATCACAATAACGCCGCGTGCCAGTGCATCCTTTACAACAGCTCGGTGTTTTTCATCATCCTGAATTGTCAGTGCGGCGGCGAAGAATGCAGCCGGATGGTGAGTCTTCAGATACATTGCCTGGTAGCTGATTGCGGTATAGGCCACGGCGTGTGATTTGTTAAAGCCATACGACCCGAATTTCTCGAAAGCATCCCAGACCTCTTTTGCTTTTGATTCGCTGAGTCCGGGCTTCTCTGAGATGATTTTAGTAATCTTCATGTGTTTTCCTTTGTCATTAAACAAGTTGTTTTCAGAAACTAAAAAACAACTTGTTTTCACATTTTACTTATTACTTAGAGGTGTCAAATTCAATAATGTCGGCATCTTCTTTCATGGCTTGCTCGACAGTGCGCTTCTTACCATCAGAGCACGGATGAAGCGCGGCGCGATGAACAGTGACAATCTGGCCGTCGTCAGTCTGGACTTCCAACCAACCAAGCTGCGCACGATCTGAAAAGTCGGCGCCAATCTTTTTCATCTTCTCGATGTCTTTTTTACCAATCGCCTTCCTTACCATATCTGCTTCCGACAGAGAGAAGCCGGCGAGGATCTGCGACGCTTTCATGATTTGTTCCTGATAGACCAAAACCCCGTTGGTTTCTTTGGTCAATTCGTCAAGGCTTGGGTGAAGTGAGTGAGCGTCCTCATAACCACGCGCAACGCTGACGTAGGTGTCCATCATGCCGGACTGCATTGGGCCTGGGCGATATAGCGCGGTAGTTGCGACGGCCATTTCAAACGACATTGGTTTGATGCCGCTTCCAAGGTTTTTAAGCAGGTTTCTCATGCCGCCAGACTCGAACTGGAACACGCCAGTTGTTTCACCCAACGCCATACCCTCAAGGACGCGTTTATCATCGAGAGGGATTGCGTCGAGGTTAACGTCGATCCCCTCGTTCTCTTTGATGTAGCGTTTAGCGAGAGCCAGTAAATCGAGCGTAGCCAGCCCTAACACGTCCAGCTTGATAAGCCCCATTGATTCACAGAAACGCTTGTCAAACGCGATACAGCGCACCCCGTTGCGTAACTCGACTGGTGTTCGCTCAGTCAGTGGTACGCCAGAAACGATGACACCCGCGGCGTGCTTACCATAGCTGCGCATCAGTGACTGGAGTTTGCACGCGGCGTCGAATGCTTCCGGGTTTGCTTTCGCGTATTTGTCGAGGGCGCCCAGCTGCTCGCGCGTCTCTTCGAGAGTTAATCCCTCATCATCGAATGGCTTCAGCTGCTTAGATACCGCCATATCTTCCGTTGACACGCCGTAGATACGCGCTGTGTCTCGGAGTGCCGACGCCATACCCAGATAAGAGAAGTTAGGAATGCCGGCCACGTATTTTTCGCCGTAGTGCTCTTCGAGATATTCAAGTACCCGAGGTCGTTGCGCCTGACTGAAGTCCAGATCCGCGTCAGGCAAGTCCAGACGTTCAGGGTTGATGAAACGCTCAAACAGGAGACCGTGGCGTAGCGGGTCGATGTTGGTGATCCCAATCGCCCACGCAACAAGTGAACCGGCGGACGATCCGCGACCCGGCCCGACCGGGATATCCTGTTTACGCGCCCATGACAGTAGATTTTCAACCATCAGGAAGTAGCCGCAAAATCCCAGCTTTTTCAGAACACTCAACTCATAACGTAAACGGTTGATGTAAACCTGATACTGCTCTGCCGGTGGCTTCCAACCAAATTCAAGCGTTGTTAAACGACGCTTCAATCCTTCTGCCGCCATTCGCGTCAACGTATCACCCTCATCTTCCGCCATAACTGGCAGACTGACCGGCATCTCATGCCAGCGCCAGCTGCACGCCGCAATGATTTCGTCCTGAGTCTCGTTAACCATCGCGGAACTAATACCCTCGACACCCATGCGTTTCGAGAATTCCATCAAGCGAACCAGCAAATGCTTGCGGTTCTGGATAGAGTTGTCGCGCTGGTGTGGGATGTGAAAACGATATGGCTGATCCGTTTTGATGTTATTGATAACCATATGCGCAATGTCGCGCAGGTCTGCGTCCTCTTCTTTCTCGTAATAAGCTGGATAGAACGCAACAGGGGCGATTTTAAGCGCATTAGCCACCTTCATCGCCTTCATGTTCAACTGATCGTAGAGAGGCGTAGCAATCGGATACACAACGCTGTAGAAGTTGTCACGCCCACCAACCTCCAGCAATTTAGTCAGGATTTTAACGAAGTCCTGCCGATGAAATATGCTATCGCGATCAGACGTCAGTAGAAGGATGTTGCCCTTTGAATACGTTTCGGCCAGCTGCTCCAACGAGATGCGCGGGAAAAAGTGAAACTGCTCGCGGCGGTTGCCCAACGTCATCAGCTCACAGAGATCTTTGTATCCTTCATCGTTCTTTATCAGCGCGGTGAAGCTGTACAGGCGCCCAAGTTTGCATACCGGGATCTCTGAACCTTCCTCTTTGGCTTTTCTTACCGCTGCTTCATAAAAAGGATTGTCACTAATGACCAGACGGACGCCGCAAATAACAGCCAGGTCATCGCCAGCCGACTGCTGCAGCGGGATGATTGACGCCAGATTCATTGTGTCGGCACTAATAATGGCCGTGTAACCCAACTCCTTCGCGGCCGCGGCGACGCGGCTTGCTTTCAGCGCCGATTCACCAAGAGAAAAATCGGTGCGTACCATTAATGCCTTCATGTGCTTTCCTTCGTGGTTCTTTTTTTATTTTTAACGCTGTCAATCGGGAATCCGATAAACTTCCCAAACATAGCCTCAATGTTTTTACGGGCTTCATCATGACAGCGAGATCTGTCACCACATCGGGCGCAGATCTCGCTTTTTTCTGAGGCTGTCAATGCTGAGCCAAAGCAACCTTTATTCATCACCAAAGACGCGCTGCGCTATCTCGGTTGCGGATACCGCACTGGTGGACGGTAATTTATTGATGAAAGACTTCGTAACGCCTTTCTTGAAGTTTTTGTGCGCCATCCCGATCATTGCTGCATTGCGCAGTTCACGCGGTCCGATGGGTTGGCTAATATTTCCTGCCTCATACCCGCTACGGATTCGGGTTGCGAAATCGATAAGCATGGTCGCGTACACTTTCGGTAAGCCCATTTTCTCCAGCATCGCGGACTCATGAGACCTGTCCATGTACTTGACGTGTGAGACGATGCCGAAACGAGAGAAGTTAGCTGCGTTCTGGATATTCGTGCCCTGATACAATCCAGTTTCATCACCGGAACCATTGGTGTTGCCAGTTCCGATGAAAGCGAATCGTTTATGCGGTTCGACGTAGCGCCACTCCGGGGTCGCTTCTTTGATGATCAGTGGCTCACCTTCCAGCACTGGCTGGTAAACGCCAAGGATTTGCGGGAACGCGAAATCATATTCATCTGCCAGATAAACCCACCCGTTACGCATTGCACTTGCCAGAAGACCTGGCTCGAAATAAGTCGCACCACTGCGCACAAGAATTTGCCCGCAGATATGCGACTCTTCAGTGGACGCGGTGTGCTGCGCACGGATGATAGGGCGGTTTAGTCGAGCGCAAAGCTGAGTTGGTAGCGTGCTCTTGCCGGTTCCTGCGTGACCCCATAGATACCCAGGGATACGCATCTCGATCATCATAAGTACGTCTTTAAGCAACTCGATGTCGCCGAACACATAGTCAGGATTCGCTTTTGGCACGAATTCCGGGAATGGCTTGTTGATGTTTACGGTGATGCGCAAAGGTTCGCCAGATGCCGTCTTCAATAAGTCAGCATCGAGACCGAGTATTTCATGCACTGCAACCTTTTCGACCATGTAGTCTTCGAAACCGGCATATCCGACGTGAGTCACAGATGGCTCTTCTTTCTTTTTGACCTGGTGCTCTTTCAGACGTTTGGCGGCAGCTGCAGACATAGTCGGCGCTTCGGGGAATGCAGCAACATAGACTTTCATCAATTCATTAGGCGTCTTGTTTTCGTGCTCTTTCGGGATGCTAGAGCATTTTTTTCCAATGAAATGAGAACCGACATGATGGGTCTCGCCGCCACACCATTTGCACAAAATAGGCTTTTCTTCGATCTCGCGAGATTTTTCTTGTTCAGCGACTGTTTTGTTCTGCAATTCGACCGACATGTGTTTTCCTTTTGAAGTAGTTCTGATGTGTCAATGATACTTATATATAACAGGCAAGGAAATAAGTATTTACTTATTATCCTTGCCCAAAAAAACGGCTACGAAAGTAGGCGTTGCATTTGCTTGATGAGCGTTTCGGCTAAATCACCAACATTGTTCAGACAGATGTTGTCGCGGTAGAAGTGACGCGGAGCGTCTGTCAAAATCCCGATCCCCAGAAGATGGATATCGGTATCCTGCTCAATCTGTTTTGTGACCATTTTCAGGTGCCCAACCAAACCACGCCCCTGAGCCGCTGGGCTTCCGTCACTAAGCACAATCATGATTTTGCGATCTTCCTGGCGGCCAGAGAAATGTTGAAGCAAGGCCAGTATGCTTTCTCCATCAATATTTTCAGCCAGTATCATCGTACCTGCGAGAGCACCAAGGTTGCATATCGTTTGTTTGCTGGATATCGGCGTCTCCCACCCCTTGATAATTGGCAGAAAAAGCGCTTCAGAGCGGTTAAACTCGGACTTCCCAGGCATCGCCAGAGAAGATGTTGTGAAGCCGGTTATCATAGTTTTCACGTTGATACGCGCCAATGCATCCGCCAGTGTGTAGGCTGCTGCACAAGCTGTCTTGATTTTTTGCCCTCTCATGGAGCCAGACATATCAATAACAATCTGCACGCATGAGTTGACCGCGCGTTTGACCTCCAGCTTGCGAAAAACTCGGTCATCATCGACGGACAGGCGATACAGACTTGGGCCATGCAGTCGGCCGCGACGCTGACCCGGAACAAACTGATTGCGGTTCTGGCTGGCTATCGTTCGCTCAAGATCTTTAGCGAGTGTCGCGACGATGTCATCGCCAATTAGAGGCTTAATATTCTTATTGAAGACGGCCTCATGTTTTGGGATCACCATGTAGTTATCAGCGTCACCGTACATGTGGAACCCTTTCGGCGAAGCGGCCAGAACGTTTCTGAAGAACTCCGATGCGTGCTCAAGCCTCCCCATAAAGTCGTAAGTGCGCTCATACGGACGATAGCCGGTCGACAATTCGGATTCGCTGGAAATAATCATCTTCATTGCCCCTTCCATAGACATGTCCATGGCGCCTTTTGGAAGTTTGGTTGACTCCAGCTTTTCCAGATCACCTTTCGTTGGTTTTGGTATATCCCCCGCTCCGCTTTCCGAGTCGCCAGGTTCGTCTCCGACACCATCAGCCTTTTTGTCTTCTTCTTCTGACTGTGAAGAGCCTCCGTCCCCGTCCCCGTCTCCGTCGTCGGCCGATTCGGTTTCCCCCTCTTCGTTATCAACTGATCCTGGGGAATCCTTTTCCTCACTATCTTCAGGCTCATCATCGCCATGCCAGGGCAGATCGCCATCACCGCAATCGTCATTAGACGATTCGCTTGAAGACTTTCCTTTACCTTCCCCATTTTCCTTTGATTCACCTGGGTCTTCACTTTCCATTGGCTTGTCTACCAGTAGTCGGACAATTAGCGAGGCCACTGCCACACTATCGCTCGTGCTGCATATTTTGGGGATCATCTTATCGACGCCATGTTTAATCAGGATTGATACAGGCTCTTTAACGCGCTCCCAGCGGTCTTCCATGTAGTCGATGAACGGTATTTGACCATTCCACGCACGCAGCACGGGAACAAGATAGAACTCCATAAACATACGGGTCTGATCGCCCAGCTTTTCAGCGATAACCTCCATTTCTTTAGGAATGAAAACCGTATCGATAACATGCTTTTGTGTGTTGATGAGGTTTGCTCTGGAGCCTTTGAGCATCTCTCCCATTTTTCGCTCAATGAAGGTATCTTCTACGGCGTTCCAGACGAAGCTGGTGGCTTTCGTACTGTCTGTGAAAAGGACGTGAGCGACTTCGTGGTCGATGAATCCGCGTATCGCCATCAGAAACTTGTCGCTGGCGTCATCGGGTATTGATGGTATGCAGATGCAGAGTGGTTCGCCGGCTTTGTTGTATTCAACATATGCTTTATCTCCACGTTCTATGACGGGGATGTTGCGTGCAACCAGCATTGAAACGACGTTTTTAATCGCTTCGCGAAACTTAGTGATATCTTTAACAGAAGTCTTTTTCATATCATACCCATAAATAAATGCTTACCATTTATGGGTATGATAGTCATAATCAATGAAAGTATAAAGCCAAAAAGGAAGGGTAAATCTTAGTTGGTGTGAATGCAAATGAGAGTGTAGTTCGAAATTCCCTGTACTAAAGCGAAATCCTTATCTAGATGATTAATATGGAAAAAAAGATCATCGGAGTCTGCTATGTAACCATCTTTCGCGCCCAGTTCACAAATGATATCGGCTCCAATATGGTCACTCAGGGAGATTGCTGATAGTTTTGTCGCCGAGGACATCCAGTTCAAAATTGCATTCATGTTAATACCATTAAATAGTTTATTGCTTATTAGTATGTCTTAAATGATTCATATCAAAGTTACTATTATTTTTTTAAGATTACAACAAATTTGCACCAAAAAAGCAGACTTAGCCTATTGATTTTTATTATATTTTGTGGTTTTTTAGCGCCATCGACCAAAGTTGGCGGTGTGGGTTTACATTTTTGGTTCAGTGGTTTAGTCTTGAGCAATACGTAAATATGTGGTTACTTACTAAAATGATTTAATAGTATGTGGTTACTTACTTACTTACTTACTAAAATAATTCAATACAAGGCAGACTATAACATGTACGAACCCAAAGGGCGTTACCGTCCGTTTATGACCGCAGCGATGCTCACCTGTGGCAAAACACAAGCTCAGATTGCAAAAGAAGTTGGATTTGAGAACGCTAACAACATTTCTCTCATCAAATCTGGCCGTGCTCATCTTTCGTTAGACAAGGTCATCCCATTCGCGAGAGCTGTTGGTGCGCCGCCAGACGATTTTATGATGATGTACTTATCCGAGAGATTCCCCGAAATCTATGAATTTGTTAAAAAAATAAAGAATGAAAATGATGCTCTGAAGAGCAAGTTAGGCATTACTGATTGATCTTACATGTTTCAATTAAGAATTCAGAGTATGCTGACATTGCCTCGGACATTCGGTCAAGATAGTCGTGTCTGTCATAGACGCGATCTATTCCCTCAAGACTGTGGTTCATGATTTTACGAGCCACGTCTTGCTCTACACCGAGTCGAGAGAGTGTACTTCTGGCCGTCCTTCGTAAATCTCTGATTTCGAAGGGTGCCGGAAGGTTATCGGAAAGATAACCTCTACTCATAATTCTTCTTGATGCCTGAGCTATCAGAACCTTAGATGCAGGCTTCATTGCATTCTTTGGGGAGGGAACCAGCCAATCGCTGTTCCCGGATGCGGCCATCATTTTATCAATGCACAGCTTCATTATGGGGCTAATAGGTAGAGAATGTTCACGGCCTGACTTATTCCTACTACCCTGATTCCATACATCATTATTGAGATCGAATTCAGCTCGTTTAGCCCGAAGCACTTCATCTGGCCGTCTGGCTGAGCAGAGCACGAAACGCGCGGCCCAACGTGTGCTCTCTGAAACGTCAGCGAAGTCCCACATGTGCCAAAATTTTTCTAGCTCATCATCCGATAACACTCGCTCCCGCGGTCTTGGCTTCAGTCCACCGGCTACTTTGTTAAGAGACATCGCTCCAAGTGGGGAGGTCTCGATCACACCCTGGAACTCACACCACCCAAGGAACTGTTTTAAAACAGAAAAAACGCGCCGGCTTTGTACTAACTTGCCATCCAACACCAGGGCATTAATTAGTCTGTTAACTGTGAGGCGGTTGATATCCGAAACTTTTTTGTTGCCGATCGCCGGCATTGCGTGAACGAGAATACAGTGAACACCTAGCTCTGGGCGCCGTCGCGTCACAAGGAGTGATAAGCGCGTGAAAAACATAAAGGCTTCACTGAATTTCGAATCGGCATCCATGGTCATCATTTGCGAACCGGTCATGGCTTGGCAGCGCTGGAGATATTGAACTGTTTCAGCAGAACAATTTTCCAAAGCTTTATCGATTTCGAACGAATTTAACATCGCTGCCTCCATGTAACTGTATGCATATACAGTATTTAACGGTATTTTATCTATAAGGTCAACCAAAGATAACTGGTTTCTTACTGTGATTCCATACCTATAGAGTATGGAATCACAAAAGGCCGTTTTAAAGAAATCTGATCGTCTTTATGGGACTCTGTCTTGCAGATTAACGGGAGTGAAAAGCTTCTGCGTAGGCTGAAAAGCGAGAAATTAGTTGAGTGTTTGCTGCACTCATTAGGTCATGCGCTGGAGTTACAAGAGCCAGAATGGAATAGCTCGAAAGGTTCCACATATGCTGGGCGTAAACCAGGTACGTGTTACTTTTCTTTTGACGATCGGGTATGCCGTGGGGCCACGGCGCTTCGCTCGGCAGCTTGATATGAACGCGAGACAACTGTGCCTCTACTGCGTAAGAGGGGAAAGTGAAAATGGCATCGTTGCCGAAAATATTCGTTGTGACGTTTTTCGTCTTACAATAAATAAATTCGGCTTTGAGTTGGCTTTCTAAATCGGGGTACTTTTTGAAAGTTGGGTCTAAAAACTCGGATCTTGTATCCGGGTTAAATTCGACAATCAATGCCATTTAGCCGCAGCCCTTGTACCACGTTCCGCTAGTAATGTCAGTGCATCGTGGTTGATGTTTGACTCACGATACGGGCTGACGTTCAGTATCTGATTTAACAGGTTGTCCAGATTTTTTGCATTGTGTCGTGCTTCTGCGATCGCTCTGCAAAGTTTGTACTGCATCGAGTCTTTGGGGAATGAACGGATCACCGAAACATCTGGCAGTTCCTGGAATAAAAATTCAGCAATAGCCAAGGCTCCGATGATGTCTGCACGCATCCCCTCAGCAGCCATTTTTGCCGCTTCATAGTCGCGTTCTGCAAGTTCATCAATGTGCGCGTAAAGACGACGACCTTCTGCAGTTACCTCATTCATCTTATTGATGTTTGACATAACTTCCTCGCTGAACGATACGCCGATGCCAGGGGCAACGATGTGCTGAGCGCATACAGTTTCTTTAGCGCACGATTCATGCGTTATCCCGGATAAGGCAAGCGCCAAAACCATTGCAATGTTTGTGATTGATTCTTTCATAATTTTTACCGCCCGCATTTTGCTGGCTATGTACAACACTTGTCATTCTATACTGTAGCGCAGTCCAAGTAAAACCACAGTTTTTACCACTTATCAAAGCCGAATTCATCCTTTTCACGCAGAAGCGGCTCACCACGATACCGGTGCCCCTTCAACGAATCGCGCTTCGTCGGCGCTTCGTCATAATCTACGGCCGTCTCGAAAAAGTGGTTTGCCTCTGCTGGGTCAGCGAAACACCAGCGATAACGAAAGGGCGAAAATTCGTCAATATCCATACAGACCGACGTTGTAAAAGCAAGCCTTAGCACACCGATCCAACTACTGTCTTCGAGCTGGCGTACTCTCAAAAACCCTTGTTCCAGCAGGAACTCGCGAATTTGCTCTGGGGATAATCTATCAAACATCAGCATCAAGCCTTTTCTTCAATTCGTTGTAAATTTCATCACGTCTATCCACGGCAACAACGCTAACTTCCCCGTTCTCGTCGTCTCTGACCGTATAGGCCAGACGATAACCGTCATTCTTTAGCTTAATCTTGTAGCAATTGTGTTTAAGTGAGAGCCTATTTTTCGGCATTGTCAAGGCACCAAGAGACTCCATACGCTTTGCCAATACCTGTGCATTCGCATTTATCTGATCCCCCCTTCGCAAATCAGTTGATCACTCACTCGCAAATTACTTGATCACCTCCAGCAGGAAGTTTGCATCACTTCAGGGAGCGAATAATTGTATCTCAGGTACCTGTTGTCGCAGGGTGTTGTAATTCATGTCTTTTACAAAAATCAGGAGGCCGCAGCCTCCTGAACAACATCAGATCCCTCCACCCACCCCTTTGAACTTATCAATGAATGCTGAGACCTTCTGAAACACCGTCTTTTTCTTGGTTTTATACTGTGGATTTAGCGGACTGAGTTTCGGTAACGCTTCATTCAGAGCCGTCCCGTTTTCAGTGGCATATTCACGCTTGAGTGACGCACTGATATAACGCCTGGCAGCATCGTGATTGAGATTCTCTTCCTGAATCAATGCCTCCGCTTCCCGCTGCTGAGCGGCCTGAGCGAAGGTGTAGAACTGCTCTATCACGGACTCTTTATTCGGCAGGTTATCTATATCTGTCTGCCCGATAAATTCCAGCATCAGCCCTTCTTTCGCCCGGTTCCCCAGACTGGCACGGATAAGCCGGGTGACCTCTTCCTTCAGTGTCTCTTTGTTCGGGTGCTGTTTGTTGTATTCAAAAATCAGTTCAAGAATGTAATCGAGATTGATTTCCTGAGACTTCAGCAAGTCAACTTCAAACACCACGTCATCCCAGCTGACTGTCGTATTGCCCTTCACATTACTTTCGCGCTCCTTGCGCTGCCAGTCACGGATATCGTTGTAGCTTGAACGATAGTCCTGTACTTCTCGTTCGGAAGGTAACCGGATGGACTGGAGTGCTGCCAGTTTTTCATCATCAAGGAAATGTTCAGCCTTAAAAGCGTCAACGGCGACAGGGTCATTGATATCCACTGTCTGAATCGCTCTCAGTGCCGTGAACTCATCGTAGTTTTGCAGAATATTTTCAGCCCGCAGGTATTCGCCAAACAGTTTGATGAAGGCTTTTTTCTCTTTTTCAGAAGTGATATCTGCCGGGTCAGGAAAGCGGGTCTCCAGCTCACGGACAATATCGATAAAACCACGACGTGTTTCACCCGTGACTGCATCAGTGAAGCCTTCCATGTATTCGGTATAGCTTTTCTCCATGACCACACTTTTGGTGTTGCTCTTCCCGAACAGGGTAATGGCATCAATGGTGGCCTGCTCTAAGTCCCGAAACGTGACGATATTACCAAAGGTTTTCGTGGCGTTATAAATCCGGTTGGTACGCGAGAATGCCTGCATCAGCCCGTGATAACGCAGGTTCTTATCGACAAACAACGTGTTCAGTGCCGGAGCATCGAAGCCGGTCAGGAACATACCCACTACAATCAGCAGGTCCACTTCCTGAGACTTAACCCGTTTAGCCAGGTCGCGGTAGTAATCCTGAAAACCGTTGCCATCAGTGCTGAAATTCATTTTAAAGGCGGCGTTATAGTCAGCGATGGCAGATTCCAGAAACTCACGGGAGCCTGGGTTCATTTCTGAGGTATCAATACTCTCATCGTTAATATCACCGATAGCATCCTGTGCTTCATTGGCAGCATACGAGAAAATGGTCGCAACCGTCAGGGGCTTATAACTGCTGTCCTGCTCAGCCCTTAACTTCTGGATGTGTCTGAAGGATTCATAGTAGGCTTTGGCGGCATCGACGCTACTGACGGCGAACATAGCGTTAAAGCCCTTAGCGCCGGGGAAAGCCCGATGGGTCTTTTGCCGGAAGTGCTGAAGGATGTAGTTTGTAACCTCCGCAATCCGCATAGGGTGCAGCAGGGCATGTTTATTTTCAGCGGCAGTGATTTTCTTCTCGTCTGTCTCGGTTTCTATGGCCTTAAATTGCGGACGCACATCATTGTAATCCACCTTAAATTTCAGGACTTTTTCATCACGGATGGCATCGGTGATGATATAGGCATGCAATTCCTTACCAAATACACTGGCAGTATCTTCCGCACCCAGCGCATTTTTACCGGCAAAAATCGGTGTGCCGGTGAACCCAAACTGATAAAAACGTTTGAATTTCTTCTTCAGGTTTTTCTGGGCTTCCCCGAACTGGCTGCGATGACATTCATCAAAAATAAAGACGACCTGTTTCTGGTAGACGGCTAAATCTGCATCCCCCTTCATCAGGTTATTCAGCTTCTGGATAGTCGTGACAATGATTTTATTGTCATCTTTATCGATATTACGTTTCAGTCCCGCGGTGCTGTCAGAGCCGTTGACGCTGTCAGGTGAGAAGCGCTGATACTCTTTCATGGTCTGATAATCGAGGTCTTTGCGGTCAACCACAAAGAATACTTTATCAATGAAATCAAGTTCAGTTGCGAGTCGGGCGGCTTTAAAGCTGGTCAGGGTTTTTCCTGAGCCTGTCGTATGCCAGATAAACCCACCCCCGTCAGTGCTGCTCCATTTCTTTGACTGAAACGCACTGTTGATTTTCCAGAGGATACGTTCAGTGGCTGCAATCTGGTAGGGGCGCATAATCAGTAGCGTGTCACTGGTATCAAATACGGAGTAATTAAACAGGATATTCAGCAGGGTGTGTTTCTGGAAGAACGTGGCCGTAAAGTCTCTCAGGTCTTTAATCAGTGTATTGTCAGACCGCGCCCAGTTCATGGTGAAATCGAAACTGTTTTTATCCCGCTTTGTGGTATTGGCAAAGTAACGGGTATCCGTCCCGTTGGAAATCACGAAGAGTTGCAGGTATTTAAACAGGGAGTTATCGCTGTTAAAGCTTTCCTTGCTGTAACGGTGTATCTGGTTAAAGGCTTCACGAATCGCCACGCCACGCTTTTTGAGTTCGATTTGCACCAGCGGAAGGCCGTTGACCAGAATGGTGACGTCATAACGGTTAGCGTGTGAGCCAGTCTGCTCAAACTGCTGAATGACCTGCACCTTATTGCGCAGCAGGTTCTTTTTATCTATCAGATAGATGTTTTCCAGACGACCATCATCAAAAGTGAAATCACAAATGTAGTTATCATGAATCTTACGGGTTTTATCGATAAGAGTATCACTGGGGTTATCGAGATAACCCTCAGTAAAGCGCCGCCACTCCCCTTCGCTAAATACCACCTGATTCAGCGCCTGAAGCTGCACCCGCACATTGGCCAGCATCGCCGACTGAGAGGTTAAATCAGGCACAAACTCATAACCCTGATTACGTAAATCCTGAATCAGTTCATGCTCTAACTCCGATTCACTCTGGTAGCGGTCACTCGCTTCCCATTCCGTGACGTATTTATCCAGCACGATGAAGTTATTGGATTCGGCGATGGTTCTGGTCTGCTGCGTCATACTGCTCCCTGCTGTCGTTATACTGCGAAGGGTGAAACGATGCACTTACGGCTTGAGCATCGGGTAATATCTGTGCAAAGCACTGCCAGTCAGTGGCTCTCACCGGCAGTGTCGCTGATGTCAGTTCGTTACGGAATCAGGTTTAGGGAAACTGAACAGCAAATCTCGGTAATATTCGTACTGTTTCTGGCGCAGTTCAATTTCGCGAGGGAGGCCTTCGGTTATAGATGTGATTAAGGTATAAAAATTGTCTAGAACATCTACAATTTTCTGTTGCTTGACTAGTGGTGGTACAGGCACTTCTAATCTTACGAGGTCAGACTTGTTAATCGCTGGCACACCACCTTCTTTTTTCAAGCTTAACAGAAGCTCATTTCTTGATTGAAGAAAATAAAAAAGGTACTTATTAACAAGAAGTTCTTCATCTATTGCTCGAAATTTATAGCACAAAGGACCTAACCAAAATGGTTTTTTTTGATATCCGACATAACCAATTCCTCCCTGGCCTCTAGAGGGAGTGGTTACGGTGTCTCCTTCACAATTACTTTCATCGCTATATCCGGATCTGGATGTTCCTGCATTGATGTAATCGTAGTCTGTCGCTTTCTCATAAATTTCTGGTGGCTTTGATCCAGTATTAATATCAACAAGATTCCCTAGAACCACCCACTCAACCTCTCCGTCCTCAAAACTCAGCAACTGGTCACGATAGTAGTTGTACTGTTTTTTACGTGCGGTAAGCTCAGCGGTAAGCTCAGCGGTAAGCTCAGCGGTAAGGGCGGTAAATTTATCCAGAATCCGGACGATTTCAGACTGGATAGCAAGGGACTTTTCCGGAGTATCCGGGCAAGGGATAGGGATCTGTAGTCTCTTTAAATTGCTTGCATTCAAAGCTGGGATACCATCGAACGTGCATAGTTCTTGTATATCTTTTTGCATTTGAAGCAGGAGATGATACATATACCGAACTTTTATGCTGCAATCTTTTTTGATAGTAACGGAATAATTTAGGTTTCCTCTAAAATATCTACCATCTTGCCATGTGATCGAACCAACACCTGCACCTCTGGTGGTTATACCTATTGGGTCGTCATCAGTATTCCAAGTGTCAATAAATCCTAATGGGGCCCTACCACTGTTAATGACAGGATATTTCCCGGAATTATCTGAAATCATTTTTTTATTTACAGATTGTCCCGTTTTAATCACAGCTATACTGCCTAATGACAACCACTCAACATCAACACCATCCAGTAACTTTTCCAGATAACTCAGAACGCTCATTTCTGCACCTCGTCACCTTCAATCTCAGCCACTATTGAATCAATGTCTTTGCGCAACTGATCGATTTTGCTGACGGTGATTTTTAGCTCGGCATTCAGCTCTGCAATATCGACAATTTCGCGGGTATCCATGGCTTCGACGTAGCTGCTGACTGACAGGTTATAGTCATTGGCAGATACTGTTTCATAAGGGATTGTTTTCGCGAGGTGGTCAATATCCGCTTTGCTGGCAAAGACCTGCATAATCTGTTCGATATGGGCATCAGTCAGCACGTTGTTGTTGGTTTCTTTCTTAAACAATGCGCTGGCATCAATGAACTGCACGTTAGTATCGGTTTTGTGTTTCGACAGCACCAGAATATTCACGGAAATGGTGGTACCGAAGAACAGGTTCGGGGCCAGTGATATCACGGTTTCCACATAGTTGTTATCAACCAGATACTGTCGGATTTTCTGCTCAGCTCCGCCACGGTAGAAAATGCCGGGGAAACAGACAATCGCGGCACGGCCTTTCGCGGACAGGTAATTCAGGGCGTGAAGTACGAATGCAAAGTCAGCTTTAGATTTCGGGGCCAGTACCCCCGCAGGTGCAAAGCGGTCATCGTTAATCAGGGTCGGGTCATCACTGCCCACCCATTTCACGGAGTACGGCGGGTTAGACACAATCGCATCAAACGGCTTCTCGTCTTTAAATTCAGGAGCCAGTAATGTGTTCCCTAACCGGATATCAAACTTGTCGTAGTTGATGTTGTGCAGGAACATATTCATACGCGCCAGGTTAAAGGTCGTATGGTTAATCTCCTGACCAAAGAAACCGTCCTCGATAATGTGATTATCAAAGTGTTTCTTGGCCTGAAGCAGCAGAGAACCTGAACCGGCCGCAGGGTCATAGATTTTATTGACGGAGGTCTGTCCGTGCATGGCCAGCTGAGCAATCAGCTTAGAGACATGCTGCGGGGTAAAGAACTCACCGCCGGACTTACCCGCATTGGCGGCATAATTGGATATCAGAAACTCATAGGCATCACCGAACAGGTCAATCTGATGGGCATCAAAATCCCCGAGAGCCAGCCCCTCAACCCCTTTCAGTACCGCAGCAAGCCGGATATTTTTCTCTTTAACGGTACTGCCCAGCCGGTTACTGGTCGTATCGAAATCAGCAAACAGTCCCTTAATGGCGGCTTCTGACGGATAACCGGATGCAGAGCTTTCAATCGCGACAAAGATACTGTTTAAATCAGCATTCAGACGGTCATTCGTATTGGCACGCTTTGCCACATTACAGAACAGCTGGCTTGGGGCGATAAAATACCCCTTTGTTCTGACCGCATCGTCCTTAATCTCATCACCAATATCACTGTCAGCCATTCCGGCATACTGAACACTGTCATCACCGGCTTCGATGTAACTGGTGAAGTTCTCACTGATAAAACGGTAAAACAGCGCCCCTAAGACGTATTGTTTAAAGTCCCATCCGTCAACGGCACCGCGAACCTCGTTCGCAATAGCCCATATCTGACGGTGTAATTCGGCGCGTTGTTGCAGGCTGGTCATCTGCGTTTTCCTGATTAATAGAATGTGTTGCCCACGGTTTGGTAGGTAGATTAAATCACTAACAGGATTAGTATATTACGATTATGCGGACATTGTGAGAACTATAGAGTCGACTGTTAATCATTGATGATTTTTACCTTGAAACCACTACTCATTACAGCTGATCCAGGCTGACTTCAACCTCTTCATCGTCCAGCCTACCCACGGCCTTCTCAAGAAGCATCTGGTCGCCAATATGGTCGATCATAAGAGCAAACAGTGCTGGTGGGACGCAGTAAAAAGCAGGTTTATTGTGGCTAAGTACAGCCACAGGCTCGCCATTAGACTCGCTCATAGCGGCAGAAGGGTTCTTTTTAAACTCGCTAATGGAAGATGTGTGCTTGGCTAGAACAGTTTCAGTAAACATAATCACCTCTAAATAGTGCTAAATTTAGAGCTAATTTAGTCTCTTTTCTTTGTGTGTGTCCACAATCGGGATAGGGGCCGAATGGCCCCTTTGTCTTACAGGATGGAGGTTAAAGTAACCAGTTCCGTGTAGCCGCCGATAGGCTCGCCCTCGACGAAGATCTGCGGAACCGTTCGAACCGGCTTCCCGACCAGCTCACCCAGCGCAGCGGCATCAATGCCAGCTTCAACGATATCGATATACTCATAGTCACCATGACCCTGAGATTTTAACTGCTTGGCCAGCTCTACCGCACGTTTGCAGTAAGAGCAGCTGTCCTTTCCATAAATAACGATTTTCATGCTTTGGTACTGCGGTAATTTAACTTTTGTCACTTCAACATCCTTATTGATAGGCATTTAATGCCACTTTGCAGAGCTCAGAGCGGACGCAATCGTCGGCTTCAAACTCAATCAACCCAACGTGCGCGTTTGGTTTAAAGCGGCGCAGTGCGTCGGATAGCCCGGACTCTTTATTACCAGGTAGGTCACACTGCGTCACATCGCCGTTCACGATAACCGTAACGTTCTCACCCATGCGGGTCAGGAACATCTTCATCTGTGACGGTGTAACGTTTTGCGCTTCATCCAGAATAACCACTGCCTTTTCGAACGTCCGGCCACGCATGTAAGCGAACGGGGCGATTTCTACTTTGGCAATCTCTGGCTTGAGACAGTATTCGAGGAAGGATGCGCCCAGACGCTTCTGGAGAACGTCATAGACGGGGCGGAAGTATGGGGCGAACTTCTCACCCACATCGCCCGGAAGGAAGCCCAGATCTTCGTCAGCTTGTAATACGGGGCGAGTGACGATGATTTTGCGGACGTCTTTATCCAACAGCTTCTGCGCGGCGACAGCCGTGGCAAGGAACGTTTTGCCGCAGCCGGCTTCACCGGTGGCGAACGTCAGAGGCTTGTTTTCGATGCTGATAAGATAATGCGCCTGAGCCTCGTTACGAGCCTCAACTGGCGTATTGTCTCGCTTTGGTCGTGGGGTCTGAGCGTCGGTCAGCTCATCGACAATAACGTAATCAACACGACGGCCGCGGAACGCACGATTCTCTTTTACTGCTTTACGCGCTACCTTACGCGCATGTTTGCGTGATGTACCCATTTTGATTCCTTTCAAATGGTTAGGTGTCGCAATAAATATAACTGCATTGGATATGTAAATCATTACTTATTTTAAAAATAGCAAAAAGGAGCCGCGAGGCTCCTTTAATTATCTGCTCTAAAAAGTGTCTATCGTGATGCTCAATGGTTGCTGTGGGTCGAAGTACAGCTTAAAGGCCAATGTCGCCATCAGTCTTTAAGCTGTAGCCTCCGAAGAGGCTACGGCCACAATCAGTTCTTACCGGCGTTAACTACAACACCTGCACGACCGGCATCAGCTTTGGCGATTTCGAGGCGGGTTTCGCGCTCTGCGGTAATTTGACCGCGCAGCTCTGCAACCTGTGCCTCCAGATCGCCGATACGCTGGTTTTTGGCGTCAGCCTGGGCCTTGTACTCAGCCAGCTCAACTTTGTGCTGGGATACCAGATCGCGGTTCTCAGCGCCAAATTTAGCAGCAGCAGCCTGATAACCAGCTTCACGCGCTTCGGATACTGCGTACTCGTTGTCGGTTTTGGCCGCGACCAGGTCGGAGTTTAGTGCATCCAGATCAGCGTGAGTGATAACGGCATAACCGCGTGCTTTCATCAGCTCGGCCAGAACCTTGTCTTCGTTTTCGATTACACGCAGACGCAGCTGGGCTTTGGATTCGCGCTCGGAGGCAGCGATCTGGTTTTCGATATCAGCCAACTGGCCCTGCTTAAATTCGATTTCTTCAGTCAGAGTTACGGTTGAACCGGCTAGAGACGCCAGATCGGAGAACAGTTTTTGGCCGTCGGCAACAACTTTAACCAGCGCTTTAGTAGAACGCTCAGCTACGGTAATAACCTTTTTTACTTCAGACATGTGTTTTCTCTTTGTAGTTTATTTGTATGGTTCGCGGCGTTACTTTTCTGACCGTACAGTCTGAATTTCACGCTACTTGCACTTTACGTTAGTGCCAGACGAGGCTTGTGGCTCGGGCCTAATGGCTGTTTATGCGGTTGATGGCCGCACCATTTTGGCCTCGACACTAAGAGATGTATGGAATCACATCATCTTAGATTTGGTGCCCAAGCAGGAGTTGAACCTGCATCATCGGACTCAGCATCCTCTCGACTTACCGTTTTGTCGCATTGGGCATTCAATCTGAAGGACTCTCGAAAAAGCCCTTTAGGTTGGCGCAAACAAGCGGAATCGAACCACTCTCTGCCGGATAAGACGTCTTCCTCGGCCGCAGTCAACCAGACTGCTTTGTTTGCTTGCACCTCTTTTATCGTTAAGAGGAAACGGATTGAGCCTGACATCAAACAGCGGAGGCTTATTTGACGATCTGGAGGTGAGATCGGAGACCAATACCAAAGTCTCTTTCCTTAGACAAACATCTCAATCAGCCGGTGTTATCACGCCACCCCCGGCTGGGCTTATGGTCAACATATCAAGTCGTTGAAGAAGACTGTCAATGGCAAAAGAAAGCCCGATCGTAAGCACGCACTTTCTCAAAACCCTCTTCATGTTTTGAGAAAGGCGCTGCGTCGCAATTTCAAATTAACCCAAGTTGAAATGAGACATAAAGTAATCACACACGACGCAGCTGTTTGGGCGGTCAGTCACGAACTGAAACCGGGACATGGTTGGTGGAATGTGTCTAACCACCCAAACAGCTGAAACGTTCGCAGAGACTCACCGTCTGACTCTATCGCGTGGTTAAGGGTACGTGGGTCAGTATCGCCTATTCACCAGCAAGTCTCTGCTATCCATTCGTAATCACACCGGATCAGTGCGCCGAATTTGTTAATGAGGAATCGGAAGACCTCACTGACTTATAGGCTGTTAAGCCGCCATCAGAACTACATCATCGTTAGCGATTATTTTTTTGGTCAGTTTCTAAAACCCGCAAAAATCACAAACTCTGACGAAAACACCCGTTACTATCTAAGAGAACGTCTCTCAGAGACAAAAATCTCATACGCTTCACTCGCAGCCTCTGGTGTCGAAAAAGACCCCAAGAAGAATTTCTTCCCGCAACTCTGGCCTTGCGCGAGATATTTTCCATTGCGGAGAGTTACCCCCTTATACCCAGTTGAACTATTTCTATTCAGTGGCCTGTTGTGCTGATTTCCAGCATGGTCAGTTAACCTGAAATTAGAAAATATGTTGTTCAATTTGTTCAAGTCCTTATGGTCAACCAACTCTTTTGGGTAGCGCGGCCAGTGACCTGTTTCGTATAGCCACATAACCCGATGAGCCAAATGCAACTGACCATCAAACTTAACCTTGAGATAACCACCATTTACATAGGTGATTTCATCACCAGGCTTCACTCTTGGAGATGTGGGGTTATTCCAAAATAACCCCCCTGTATCTCTATCGTAGCGAAACAAATGTCTAACTCGTTCTTGTGTTGGTATCTTTCTTCCCACAATGTCGACTTCCATTTGCTTAACGTCGAAAACGAGTTAATCTTAGTGAAAACTTATATATAAGTAAACACTTATTTATCTTTGTTTTTATTTTTTTTGACGGTTACGACGTAACCCTTTGTTGTTACAGTATAACTTCTATCGTCTCGAATCCCATCCCAGCGGAGAGATGTTAAGCTAATCAACCTCGATACGACGTTTTCCATCATGTCGTCATTAACGAAAAACTTAACCGTCACCATATCGACGATCCGAGATACAGCTCTCGTCACGGTGTAAAAAATACAAACTAGAATAAATGCGAGCAAAATATAGTCTATCATTTAACATTCCTTATGTCAGTTGAGTGAACCACTCGATATACGCGCCGCCCAGGTAATGACTCCAACTTATTGATAGTGTTTTATGTTCAGATAATGCCCGATGA
>OKDF01000089.1_pt1 | contig 57203 bp, 50 predicted proteins | sample 1613721 | NCBI WGS metagenome assembly OKDF01 (sample SAMN04436873, study PRJEB24849) | human gut metagenome | biome: human gut; feature: NICU; material: stool | host: Homo sapiens | place: USA: Saint Louis, MO | collected 2011-09-21
TCATAAACCTATAAGATCACGACTTGCGAGAGGACGCTTATATCTGCCCTTCACAATCTATAAAAGCACCACAGAATCTGCGACACTACGTCCGTTAAACTCCGGTTTATTATCCTTACTCTTCGAAAGGAATAACTGCTCCATCGTATGTGTCATTGATGAATTTCTTGATCTCATCAGATTTTAATACATCAACTAATGCTTTCACACCTTCGTTGTTCTCATTTCCTTCTTTTACAACAATAACGTTTACATATGTTTTTGCTGCTTCAGAATCAGATTTCTCATATGCAAGTGCGTCTTTTGCTACAGAGAAACCAGCCTGTAATGCATAGTTACCATTTAATACAACGTATGCTACTTCATCTGCAACTCTTGCTACGGATTCTGCTGCAAGCTCCTGAATTTCAACATTGTAAGGATTTTCAGCGATATCATTTACCGTTGCCTCTAAACCTGCACCGTCTTTTAATGTGATGATTCCGTTATCCTGTAATAATAAAAGTGCACGTGCTTCGTTTGTGGTATCGTTTGGAACTGCGATCACATCACCATCTGCGATATCATCTAAGCTGCTCTTTGTTCCCGGATAAATTCCGAATGGCTCGTAGTGGATTTTTCCAACTTCAACTAAGTGAGTTCCCTTCTCCTCGTTGAAACTGTCAAGATATGGTACGTGCTGGAAGTAGTTTGCATCCATCTCGCCACTCTCTACAACTTCGTTTGGTAATACATAATCATCAAACTCTGTAACCTCTAAGTCCCATCCCTGCTCAGCTAAAATAGGTTTTGCTGCTGCTAAGATCTCTGCATGTGGAGTTGCAGATGCTGCTACTTTAATTGTTCCTTTTGATTCTACTGTGCCGCCTGCTGCTTCTGCAGACTCTTCTGCGGCTGCTTCTGTTGCAGGTGTTGTGCTGTTATCTGCTGCTGCCTGACTGTTGTCTTCTGTTTTGCTTCCGCATCCGGCAAATACGCTGACTGCTAAAACTCCTGCTAAAATACTTGATAATACTCTTTTCTTCATAATAATCCTCCTTGTTTTTATATCTCCTCTTTATTTTCTATGATCAAACTTATCTGCCAGTTTCATTCCAACTGTCTGGAAGATCTGGAATAAGATAATCAACAATATAACTGTGACGATCATAATATCGGTCTGCCATCTGGTATATCCATAACGGATCGCGATAGCGCCCAGACCGCCGCCGCCAACTGCTCCTGACATTGCGGAATAACCTAAGATTGTTCCCAATGTAATAGTTGCTCCCACTAAAAGGGATGTTCTTGCCTCCACTAACATTACTTTTGTAATAATTGTAAAATTGGATGCTCCCATAGATCTTGCTGCCTCGATCACACCGGCATCTACTTCTTTTAAAGAAGATTCAACCATTCTGGCAATATATGGTGCTGCTGCGATCACAAGTGGAACGATTGTTGCCGTGGAACCATAACTCTTTCCTACGACTAATCTTGTAAATGGGATCAGCAATACAAGCAAAATGATAAAAGGTACACTCCGCACAATATTTGCGATCACATCTAAAATCTTATATAATACTGCATTTGGTTTAATCCCGTCTTTGTCTGATACCGTAAGGATAATTCCCATCGGAAGTCCGATCACATAACCAACCAATGTGGATACTAATGTCATATAAAGAGTTTCCCAGATACCGGTAATAATCATATTTGTCACTTCACTACTCCACATCGCCTGTCACCTCCTCAATCTCAAGTCCATGTTCTGTCAGATACTGTTCCATATCAATCTGAAGATGTCTGTCATCCGGCAGACCTAAGATCATTTCGCCTTTGGCTACACCGCCGACATTTTTTGTATCTGCCCTTAAAATATTGACCGGTTTTCCAAACTGTAAGATCATATTAGCGATCACCGGCTCAAATGCGGAATTTTCTGTAAATACAATACGCAGCTTCTTATCTCCCTGGATCCTCTCCATCTGGGCTGCAACTGCACCCTCTGCTTTTCCACTGTTTTCAGGAACATCTCTTAAAATCAGTTCTCTGGCTGCCTTCGACTTTGGATGGCTGAAAATATCTTCTACCAGACCGTTTTCCACCAGTTCTCCATGTTCAATGATCGCTACCCGGTTACAGATTTCACGGATCACGGACATCTGGTGTGTGATGATCACGATCGTGATCTGAAACTGCTCATTGATGCTTTTCAAAAGTTCCAAAATAGAAGCAGTCGTCTGTGGATCAAGTGCACTGGTCGCCTCGTCACAGAGAAGTATTTTCGGGTTGGATGCAAGTGCTCTTGCAATGGCAACACGCTGCTTCTGTCCACCGGAGAGCTGTGCCGGATAAGCCTTCTCTTTTTCCTCAAGTCCGACTGTCTTTAACAGTTCTCTGGCTTTGGCTCTCGCCTCTTTTTTCTTAACACCCTGAATCTGTAATGGGAAACAGATATTGTCGATCACATTCTTCTGCATCAAAAGATTGAAATGCTGGAAGATCATCGCAATGTCGCTTCTCTGTTTTCTCAATTCTTTCTCATTTAAAGTTCCAAGATCTTTTCCTTCGATCAACACCTGACCGTCGGTCGGTCTTTCCAAAAAGTTCAGGCATCGTACCAAAGTACTTTTTCCTGCACCGGACATTCCAATGATCCCGTAAATATCGCCCGCCCCGATCGTGAGGTTAATATCCTTTAAGGCATCCACATGAACACCCTTTTGTTCAAATGTCTTGGACAAATGTTTTACTTCTATTTCAGACATATCGAATCCTTTCTTTTCAAAAACAAAAACCTATTGATTTTTATTTACGACTGTTACACAAAAAAATAACAGGCTCCATCGCGAAGATGATTCCTGTCTATTATGCTCTATCTATAAAAGCAAAATTCAAACCGAAACATCTGGCGCACATTTTTCTTTTCCGCAGCACATACAAGACATACACATACATCTGCACATGCACATCATTTCTGACATCATTCTTCTGCCGTTTTCTGGAAAAATAGCTGTTCTCATTCCCGGTTCTCCTTTCTGCTTCTTCTGTTTTTTGAAAATACAAAGCCCCTGCTGTTCTGATCCATGCGCTTTGTATCTCCCTTTCACATTGACCATTATAGCAAGAGTTTTTAAAATGTGTTAATACGCGAAACCTTGAATCTGTTATAGGTTGTACCTATAGCTACATTACTTTTTCCTTATACTTTTTCAATTCTTCAATATATAATTCCCCGATATGGCTGACTTTTGCACCTTTTCGTTTGATATATCCGATTCTCATTTTCTCTGTTTCCTTTAACGGAACTGCTTTATAATCGTTACCGTTTAAATCTTCACAGATAATACCGGAGCAGAGCGTGTAGGCATTCAGTCCGATCATCAGATTTAAGAGTGTTGCCCTGTCATTCGCCTTGATCAGCCGCCTATACTCATAGGTGCTCTTCATCTCTTCCGCCAGATACAGGGAATTATTTTTTCCCTGGTCAAAGGAAAGACACGGATACTCATCCAGTTCTTCCATTGTGATCACATCCTGTTTTGCAAGCGGATGTCCGGACCACAGGTATACAAATGTATCGCAGGAAAACAGCTCCACAAATTCCAGCCCATTTTCCTTAAACATTTTATTTAAGACTTTCTCGTTGAAATCATTCTCATAGAGTACACCAATCTCACTCTTGAAGTTTTTTACATTCTCGATCACACTGATGGTCGTTGTCTCATGCACTGCAAATTCGTACTGCTCCATACCGATCTGTTTGACCGTCTCCACAAACGCTTTCACCGCAAACGTATAATGCTGTGTGGAAACGCTGAATTTCTCTTTTACTTTTTTATCGATATACTTGGACTGTAACAGCCCGAACTGCTCTGTCACCTGTCTGGCATATCCCAAAAATTCTTCGCCCTCCGGCGTGATGACGATTCCACGGTTTGAACGCAGAAAAATATCCAATCCTATCTCTGTCTCAAGCTCCTTCATCGTCTCTGACAGACTTGGCTGTGAGATAAAAAGCTGTTTTGCCGCCTCATTCATAGAGCCGCAGTCGGCGATCGTCAATGCATATTTTAACTGTTGAAGTGTCATAAGCTATCTTCCTTTTCTTCCTTTGCAATCAATCATGAAAGCTAGTTCTGCTCCGGGACAACTGCAAAAAATTCAAGTTCTGCATCACTGTCATTCATGAGACTGTGGGTATGTCCCTTCGGACAATAATGACACATACCCGCTTCCAGTTTCTCATATTCCCCATCCATAAGAACTCTGCCTGTTCCCTTTGTGATATAGATGATCTCACTGTTAGTCTCATGCGTGTGCACGCCGATGGATGCTCCCGGTATCAGTTTTCCGTAGATAATGCGGTTCTTCTCATCATGGAACATTTTGGCGTAAAGCGATTTCTCCCCGCCTTTAAAGTTTGGGAATTCTTCATATTCCTGCTCGTTATAATTAAAATTCATTGTAGTTTCCTCTTTTTCTTTTTATTCTTTACGCAATATTTGGACAATAGAATTTATCATTCCAAAGATGATCACGGCATACATTATGGCATTAGGTTCCGTATCCGGTATGATGTGAAAATCCATAAAAATCATACAGATTAATAAAATGATCCATATGACCAATGTAACCATGTAGAATTTTTTCTTTTCCTCTTTTGGTGTTTTGGAAAATAAAAGTTCTAACATTACGATTAATGTATTTTTCCTTACACCAATACCTTCTGCAGCACCTCATCCTCCAAAACAATCTTCTTTGCAAGCTCCCGGTATGATTCCTCATGGAGATAAGTATGGCGGAATGGTTTGATCGACGGAGCCATCTCGATCGCTTTGATAAAATCTTCGCACTTCATGCCAAGTGTCGCCGCATAGTCAAAGAATCCGGTTTCACGGAGCACAGTCTCCACCCGGACATAGCGGTGATCCTGCACCTTACTCATAATATAAGTTGCAATGCCAACCTGGATACCGTGAAGCTGCGGAACTTCTAATATTTTATCCAATGCATGGGAAATCAGATGCTCGCTGCCGCTTGTCGGCGCACTGCTTCCTGCAATTTCATTTGCGATTCCGCTCATTGCCAGCGAATCCACCAGTTCTTTCAAAAACAGTTCATCTTTTATCGTCTCATACGGTGTCCGCACAAAACTGTTCACCGCCTTTTTCGCGATCATCACCGCAAAATCATTCACTTCTGAATATCCGCTTTTCTCCTCAAAAATCCAGTCATAGAGCGCTGTGATCTTTGAGATCATATCACCAATACCGGAATAGATAAACTTATCCGGTGCAGTTCTTATGACCTGCGTATCTACAATAATTCCATATGCCAGCTTTGCCGGGACGGAAGTTCTTTTTCCATGCACCAGAAGAGATGCGCTTGCGCTGGAAAATCCATCACTGGAACTTGAGGTCGGAACACTGATAAATGGAATATTACGCAGAAAAGCTGCGTATTTTCCGGCGTCGATCACTTTTCCGCCTCCGATCGAGATCACGGTCTGCGTCTTATTCGGCATTGCAAATGCCAGCGTGATAATATCATCAATATCCACTGTATCCAACTCGCTGTACTCCAATACCGTGATTCCTTCCTGTTTCAGCGAATCCATGACATCCATGCCGAACAGGTCGATCAGTCCGTTTCCGAAAAAAATTACGACCTGTTCCAGATTCTCTGCCTTAAGATACTGTCCGATTTTTTTCAAAGTACCATTTCCAACTTTTAATATAGATGGTATTAAAATTCCTTTTCCTGTCTGCATGTTGTCTCCTCCCTGACTATGGTTTTCTTACACTATTTTACAGTTTCCGGCTCTCCCTGTCCATGCTCACCTTCCATAAGTTTTAAATAATCTCCCTTATCAATATGCATCATGGAGATCTGGTTCTGATGACGCCTGAATCCGTAGACGCAGTCCACATTGCGGATCAGCGACTGCAGACGTTCATCCGGCACACAGACAATGAGCTGAAGATCCATTTTTCTTGCATATTTCAGGCAGACGGCACTTCGCTCCTGATCCATCTTGGAAAATGCCTCGTCCAAAAGCACCAGCTTGATCTTGGAATCCCGGTTGCTCTGCTGCATGTACAGCATTGCAAAACCTGCCAGAAGTGCCACATATTTCGGGTTCTGTCCCTCTCCACCAGAATCTCTTCCTGCCATATCATCGACAAAATTTTCACGGATGACATTCCCCTGCTCGTCTGTCACCTGTTCAAACATGCTGAAGGAGAGATAATTGCGGTAGTCCGCGTATTGCTCCATCTCCTGACGCTTCTTTGCGCGCACCTGCTCGTCCTCGTCTCTCGGCGGCATGAATTTATCGGTGAGGAGTTTGATCTTCTGCTCATATTTCTGATAGAACGTGTCCTCCCCAAAGCTCAACTGACCATCAAAACCGGCATTATCCAGATTTTTACTGTCTAATTCCTCTGCCATTAACATCTCAAAGAATTGACCATTCTCATTTTTCGCTGGCTCGATCTTAATCTGGTAGGTACTGTCGGAGAAGTTCGTCTCACGCAGCAAACGGTTGATCTCGTATGCGTGACGTTTTGCCGCCTTGATATCTCCATGAATCGTTGCGATCACATTCTCACGCAGACTCTTGTAGATAAAATCACACTGTTTTTCAAATTCTGCTTCGTATGCCGGCTCGTAGTCTGTCTGATATTCTTCCAGAAGCTTCTCATAGGCTTCATTGGACTTTTCTGAACCGTTAAACTGGCTGGACGGATAAGCAAAAATGTAACGGTTTCTGGCAGTGCGCAGTGTCTCCGCCTTCTCCTGCTCTCCTGCCGAAAGAGCCGCAAGTTCTGCGTTTTTCTGGTTCTTTAAGGACTGGCCGGAGCGCTTCTTCAACTGCTCCTGTACCTCCTGACCGATCTCCTCATTTGGCATGTATCCCTGCAGCATCTCTTCTAACTGCAGACGTCTTTGTTCATTTGCACCGGAAAGATTTTCGTGACGGCGTATTTTCTCACTCATCTGTCCCTGATTTTCGCCGATTGAAGCCTGAAGCTCACGCATCTGCTGTTTTAGGCTCTGCTCTTTCTGCTGTAATTCCTTATACTGCCCTTCCTGCAAAGTACGGATTGTCTCCTCAAGTGTGGATTTTTTCTTATTGACCTTTCCAAGCTCTTTTTCTGCGCCGGAAAGGTTTACATAATATTCTTTTTCCTCTTTCAGACTTTCAAAATCCCTTGCCGCCTTTAAGCGCTCGGTCATGTAATGCAGTTCCTGATACTGTTTCTCAAGCCTCTCCACGTCAGCCTCGTACTCTGCCAGACGTGCCTTTGACACTTTCTCTCCGATGCAGGCATTTGTGGTATAATCCTTTTTCCGCAGATGCCGGAAAATAAAATTACTGTACGAATAGCAATCCGGCGTCACGCCGTCCTTCACCTGCTCTAACTCTTCCACGGAATGGCACTTGATAATATGACCGAGGTAACGTTTCAGGCACACATCCACATAGGCTTCCTTCGTCTCAACCGCCTCATAAAGAGAGTTTTCCATGGCACGCGGCTCACTGTCTGCGATCGCTTTGGAATTAATGAGATCCACTTCCTCAAACTGTTTCATCTCACGAAATACCGCCGCTGCATCATGCGCAAACTTTGGCTCTGTGATCAGGGAAAACTTCAGCCTTCCCATACGGCCTTCGACCGCATTTTTCCACTCCTCGTCTGCCACATCAAAAAGATCCGCCAGAATCTGGACTTTTATCGTTCTTCCGTAGCGGTCGCTTAATTTCCGCTCCAGGGAACTTCTCGCAGAACGGAGATTCTCACTGTAGGATTTCCGGTTGTTTTTCATATCATCCACAAGCTTCTGCTTTTCTTTCAGTTCTTTTCCTGCCTCGCGCTTCTGCTCACTGTAATCTTCAAATTCGTTTTCAATATCCTGCTTTGCAGACTCTATTTTCAAATGCAGTTCCTGACAGTTTTCCTCTGTCACATTTCCATTTTCGATTGTTTCAATGAGATTTAGAACCGGATTGCTGATATAATCGGTGATGACCTCGTCCTCTTCCCACTGTTTCAATCCCTGAACGATTTTGCGCCACTGTCTGCTGTTATCGATCAGCATACGGCTTCTTTCCTCTAATTCCTCTAACTGCTGCTGTTTGTTTCCAAGATCGCTGGCTTTTAAATCTGCACTTACACGTATCAGCTCCTGTTCGACCTCTCCGCGCTCTTCGGCGAGCGTGTCTGCCTGTTGCTGCAGCTGTGCCTGCTCTTCTTCAATTCTTTTTTTGTCCTCCTCGGCTGCCTCTATTTTCGCCCGGAGATCCTCAATATCAATGCAGCGGATAAAACTCTCTGTGCGGATCATATCGGTCTGGAGCGTCACCAGCTCCTGCCCGGTCTCTTTTACGTCTGTCAAAAGTTCGATACGTTTCCGCATATCCTCAATTTTTTCCTTGATCTGGCGGTAGGCATCTAACTGCTCACTGATCGTTCCGATCGTGTCTGACGTGCTCTTTGGAAACATATAATCACGGATAAACTGTCCTGTTCCGTTTGTCATTTTCAGTGCGATTGCACTCTTTTCCATCGTGATAAAACGGTTTGGATCAATGTAACCTAAAATGACATCATATAACGTTCCAAGATAAGCTTCCTTGGAAGCGTAAATACGGTTGACATCCCCTTTTCCACGGTTATCCTTCGATACGGCTCTCTCATTTACCAGCTTTTTGATATCCTGATTGGAATAACAGAAGCCCTCCTCCGTGATATACCCCGGTTCCGGCATCTTTCCGGAATGGCTGAAATAGGAAAACTTTTTGATCTCAGAATCATTTCTTCTCACTTCAAACGCAATGCCCACACACGTAGTGATGTGCGTTCCCGTGTCCTTGATCTCCAACGCAATGACCGAGCAGAAATCGCAGTTTCCACGGTTTGCAGAACCATCTTTCTGCTCACCACGGAGGTAGCTTAAGACACTTCTGCGGTTTTTGGCATCATCCGCCGCCTTGTTCAAAAAACTCGGACTGAAGCTTCCATATAAAATAACCTGGATTGCATCCATAACGGTCGATTTTCCAGATCCGCTTTTTCCACTGAATAAATTCACATATTCATTAAATTCTAATACTTTATGATTAATTCCACCCCAGTTGTTCAGACACATGCGGGTGAAAATTTTCTTTGCCTGGCTCAAATGTACTGCTCCTTTTGTCAATGATCTAATTCTCTTTTTCCTCTTCTGTCAGAAGTTCTTCCACCTCGTCCTGATAGGTGCGCACCAGCTCGTTGATATCCATCGCAGAGCAGAACACGTTTACGGTACTGTAAATATAAATCGGGGTAAAATCTTCCAGATTGGCAACGGCACCCGGCAGTTCGATCATCTGATGCGTTTTCATCAGAACAAGTGCATCGTTCCACTCCTGTCCTGTGAGACGTCTTGTAATAAGGTTTGTATTTTTTCCATACTCACGGATCTCTGCCAGATTTGTAGTAGTTGCATGCAGACCTTCCCCCATGATTTTGTCACGATAAATCATTTTTAAAAGAATGACCAGCTTCGTTGTCATAAGGCTCATACGCTCTGTCATAACGCCATCCCCCGTGATCCGGAAAATATGTTCCTGCGGATCATGCACAAGCTCGCAGTCCAGCACAGACAGATAGTCCGCGATAAACTCTCTGTGGCGCAGACACACCTGATACCTCGGATTGTCGTGCTGTACCAGAGTTGCCGGGTCACATTTCACCTGTAAAATGCATGTCTGCCGGAATAAATCCTGTATCGTTTTTCTGATATTTTCTGCCTCGCCCTGTGAGACAGTCTCCATATATTGTAACATCTTTTTTCCAATGCCTTCTTTCATGTATAGTAACGCAATTTTATTTATTCTGCCCGATCACAAGTCTCGAATAAGTTAGTCCGTCCTCACTCCGTATCTCGCCGTCCACCGATACCGTATCTTCCGCCAGACGTTCCTCCGTCTCTTCCTGCCAGAGGAAAAGAAGTTTTTCCAGATCCTCCACAGACTGTACGGTCTCTTCTGTTGCCACAAAGACTCCATCCACGGTATTTTTTCTTCGGAAACTCTGTAACTCGTTTCTTGTATACAACGGCTTTGGAACAAAATCCGTCATGTGCTGTTCCCTTGCGTCTATTTCTTCGTCCAGCATCACCGGTGCAAATGCTCCGTCCCCGCGGTCTCTTCTTCCAGCAAAACTGTTATCTGTAATATTTTTAAACTGCGAAGAAAAACGGATACGCTCTCTCATTTCCACCAAAATCTCATCTTTTTTCTCACTGCGGTCTAACAGATTGATCAGTTTGATGATGTTATCTTCCTCACTGACGCCCTCCTGCAAAATGTAATGGATGCGGGCCAGCGCACGCTTTGCAAAAACGGTTTTCTGCTCAATGAGTTTATTGTATTTGCGCTCGATCATGTCAAATTCCCGCTCCAACTGCATCACGATCCTGCTCGTATCCTCACAATACTGCAATCTGTACTCATTTCTCTTCTGTAATAGTGTGCCTGTTTCGAGAGAATTTTTTTCTTTCAGAAGCACCGCTTTTTTCTCATCATTTTCGTTTAAAATTTCACTGATAAGTTCTTTCACTGCCTCCTTGTACCGGTAAAAACTGTCCGTCGTCGTGAGGATTGCATATTTTTTGCTGTCACTGTTGTTGATCTCCTCCACAAGCACCTGCTGAATCCCGATAAAATGTTTCTGGGAGGACAGCTCATCAAAATAAGAACGCATTCCATCCTGCATGTTGGACAGCAGCTGCCCCAGACTTTTGGATGTGCGCAGTGCGCTTTTTAAAATATCATTGTTTTTTTCATTGTCAGAATGATAAGTAAACAACGCACTGTAAATGGAAAGCATGCTCTCTCTTTCCCGGCTGTCATCATCACTCTGCAGCTTTTTAAACAACTCGACATACAACTGGCTGTATTCCGGGAAAGAGATCACACAGGTATTCAGTTTCTCATCAAAATCGCTTTTCAGCCATCCCCACCGGATCAGGTGGTTTAACATGCCGGAAGGAGAATCGCTTGGAAATAATGCATCCGGCGTTTCTCCTTCCTCCATATCGTCCTCTTCCTGCCACACGATCTTTGATTTCTCGATCGTGTTCTCAATAATAAGCACACACTCTTCCTGCGTAAGACCGAGAGAAGCATATACTTCATTGTTTTCCTCGTAAATGGCTGTGACAAACTGCATATATGCTTCCCTGTTTTTTGTGCGAAATAATTTATAAAAATCATTTGGAATTTTCTTCTTTAAAATCATGTATCTTAATTCCTTTGTTTAAAGCTCTGTCTTTCTATTATACACTATTTTTAAAGGCTTCCACAAGTTTATTTCTGATACTGCTGTTATAAAGAAAAAGTGTATGGACAAATAGGATGTTCCTGTTCGCAGAGCTCACAAAGGAAATCCTATTTATCCATACACTTTTTCTTCTATTTACCTATCTTCTTAAGCCTCATCCTTAGGAAGCACAATATTTAAGACCAGTGCAACAATTGCAGCCGGAACGATTCCGGAACCACCGAAGATCAACTGCATGGTATCCGGCAGCATTCTTAAAATGTCACTGTTTGCTCCAAGTCCATAACCAAGTCCCAGTGCGACAGATACGATTGTAATATTTCTTCCGGTCAGTTTTTCCTTTGTGATCAGCTGGATACCGCTGACTACGATAGAGGAAAACATCATAACTGCTGCTCCACCGAGAACACTCTGCGGCATAATAGAGATCAATGCTGCAAGCTTAGGAAACAGTCCGCAGAGAATCAATACTCCTGCTCCGCACGCAAGTGCCATGCGGTTTACAACCTTTGTCATTGTAACCAGTCCGACATTCTGGCTGAAAGAGGTATTCGGCAGTACACCAAATAACGCAGCAAGCGAAGAACCAAGTCCATCACACATAACACCTCCGGAAAGTTCCTTGTCTGTTGCTTCACGTCCAAGTCCGCCTTCCATAACACCGGAAATGTCACCGATCGTTTCCACGGCTGTCACGATAAACATGATCAGTACCGGCACGATCGCACGCATATCAAAAATCGGTTTTACCGGCATTACTTTCGGCAATGCAAACCAGGAAGCTTCTCTCACTTTATCAAAATTCAAAACCCATGCCTTGGTGTATTCCACTCCGTCAGCATTCACTGCGGTTGTCGGAAGGATCATTCCCATAATAAAACACAATACATATCCTGCAATAATACCGATCAGGATGGAGGAAGAACTTGCCATTCCCTTTGCAAAGTGTTTTACCCCAAGAATAATGATCAGCACAACAAGACCGATGAATAAATTTTCCAATGAACCATAGTCAGCCGCAGAAGATCCTCCTCCAAAGGAGCTGACACCAACACTGATCAGGGAAAGTCCGATCGATAAAACTACTGTTCCTGTCACCACAGCAGGGAAAAATCTGCGGAGCGGTTTTAAGAAAAATCCAAGCACGCCCTCAAACAGACCACCGATGATCGACGCACCCATGATCGCGCCATATGCGATCACTCCGCCACCCATAACACCAGCAACGCTTTTAAATACACCAATAAAACCGGAACTCGTTCCCATAATGATCGGAACACGTCCACCGACAGGACCGATTGCAAAAAGCTGGACCAATGTGACAACGCCTGCAATGATCATTGCATTCTGTAATAATTCCACATAAACCTCTGCAAAGTCAGATGCTGCTCCAATACCGCATGCACCACAGATCACGATCAGCGGTGTCAGGTTTCCGACAAACATTGCCAGAACATGCTGCAAACCATAAACGATCGCTTTCGGCCATGGAATTCTTCCGTCCATTTCATAAGGGGATGTGTACTCTTTTGTTTTTTCCATTTTTTAAACTCCTGTTATTTTTTACTTTTGTTTCAGACAGTATGAAAAAAGTGGCTTTTTCTATCTGCCAGCATATATTTTCATCCTGTTTTTCCTATCATCCGATAGCAGTATAGCATAGGTTCTCTTTTCCTGAAAAGTCATTATTATTAATGAATTTTATCGATATGACTAATAATTATCTGTTCAAATATATAAAAATGTTCCTCAGATCTTCTTTTCTCACCGATAATAACAGTTTTGACTGCATCCATCCGGAAAAAGTGACGCTTTCATTTCCCTCTGATATTGCAACTCATTGTCTGATTTTTCCAGAATATCCAGAGCTTTCCGCAACTGCCTTATATCCTTTTCCATAAAATCGGTATAATTGCCACGACCAACCAGTTTTAAATGGGTAATGCCGACCTGTTTCATGCGGTAAAGTGCGCAGAGCCCACAGCCGGTACTGCCGGTCAGATAACCATCTTCATCCAAAGGAAGTCCCTTCCCCTCTTTTTCCTGTATTCTGTCTGTTTCTGCCACATCTTTTTGCGCAGCATCTGTCTCTTCTTTCTTGTGCAGATTTCCCAGTTCATATGGTACTCTGCAAAGATGTGTCAGTTCATCACAGTGCAGGGAATTACAGAATGCCCCGGAAAAATGACAGAGTTCATTCAAAATGAAGGCTTCATATTCATCTGGAAACATATATTTTTCCTCTATATTTTCCTTCATATTACATTTGTAGTTTATTTTCTTATCATTTACAAATTTAATACAACTTTGCATATCTTCCAGCGAATTTTTTCTGTGAAAAATCACACGGCGGATTCCAAACGGTAACATCTGTTCTAACATTCCCCGGTTCACTTCCGCGGTCTCACCGCTTAAATGGATTCCGCAGTTGATTTTCTGCTGTCTGAAGTACAGCATCAGTGCCGGGTCTGCAATGATAAAATTTTCAAAGCCTGCTGCCATGCACTGTGTGATGATCTCCGCTATGACAGGATACTGCTCCCCTGTATAGTAGAGGGAATTAAACGTCAATTTTACCGGCTTGCCATAATAGTCCACCATTTTTTTCAGAATCTGCAGTTCGCTCATGGAACCAATCTGCACATTGTAAAAAAGTACTTCCCTACGGTTTAACGGATGGATCACACCGTACTTTTCCGCCCAGGAAAACGGCACATATCCACAAAAGAATTCATCCGCCCCCGCTTTTACAAATGTCTCATATTCATCAATACTTCCTAAACCTGCGACAATTTTCATCTGTTAAAGTTCCACTTTCTCAATCACGCAGGTATGTGTCTTTGTCTTTTTATCATAATTAATTCCGGCTAACAGAAGATTACCTTTGTAATCCTCTAAGGATTTCACGTACTTTTTCTCTTTTATTTGTGCGATTGCACCTTCTGCATCCTTATCCCACTTTAATTCAATAATCACTGCCGGCTTATCCGCGTGTATTTTTCTTGGGATCATGCAGATATCTGCAAAACCTTTTCCTGTCGGCAGTTCCCGGATGATCGTATAATATTCTCTTGCAAAATAGAATGCCAGATGAATGGTACAACTCAATGAGTTTTCATCATGATACTGAAGAATTGAAATCTCATCATGGACATTCTCAATTCCGGCAGCAACTGCTTTTGCATCCTGATTCCATAATGCTTCCACTAACTTACGCGAATTTTCGACCGAACGCATTACCTCGTGCCAGTCCATGGTACTGATGGCATTGAGATATTCCTGTGACACTTCTTTGTTTGGAATGGTCACTTTCTCTGTCTCACTGTTATATGTCAGATAACCAAGGTGCACCAGTAAGGTCAGTACATCATCCTTTGTTGCAAAAGTTGTCATGTCGTTGCTGAATGTTCCGGTATTAATACGCACACCCTCCCCTGCAAGCATCTGGATCACTGAATCTTTCAATCCATCCATATTCATCTGAATATATATTTTCAGTGCCTCATAGGTCTCTGTTCGGTTCCAGTATGTGCCGAATTTGTGCCGCAGCATCGCTTCTACCACTGATTTCGGGCTATAAATTGAATATCTTTTGTCGCCAAAACGACTATGTGAAATCAGATCATATCCATCATACCACGCTTTGACTTCTTCAAAGTTCATGGCATATTCCTCACACAATCCCTTAACTTCTTCTTCCGTAAACCCAAAAAATTCTGCGAGTTCTCCCGGATCGGTCATCGAGTACTCCATAAACATATTCAATGCCGAGTGAGAACCGTATTTTTTTATCGGAAGTATCCCTGTCATGTATGCAAGAGCAATGTAATCTTTGTCTTTCAACCAGAAACGCAGAAAATCCAGATATTTTTTTTGTGCATCTTTATCCTGTTGATATTCGCGGAACAGGCAATCCCATTCATCAATTAAAATGATGAACGGATGGTGCGTGTTGGCATAGACATCCTGCATCGCAAATACCAAATTATCTTCTATCTCATATGAAGAATATCTGTTTTTCAAATCTGTGATCAGCCTCTTTTGCAGTAATCTTAACATTTCCTCCATGCTCTGTGTTGCGCTCAAAAATTCCTGCATGTTAATTTTTAACACATCATACTGGTTCAAATGTTTCAGATACTCTTCTGACTGACTGATTTTAAGTTTATCAAAAAATTCCTTCGTATCACAATCTCTGTCATAATATGCCGCAAGCATATTTGCTGCCATAGATTTTCCGAATCGTCTTGGTCTGCTCACGCAGACATATTTCTGCTCTGTGCCAAGCACTGTGTTCGTCTTTTCAATCAGTCCGCTTTTATCAATATAAATTTGTGACCGCAGACTTCCCTGAAATGCTGTGCTGCCCGGATTAAGATAACTTCCCATAAAAAAATCCTCTCTGAACCATGTTATAACAAAGATATTTCACCCAATATCATCCATGTAAAAATTTTATTTTTTAACATTTTTCTGCCTCTAACATAATCTTACAGGTTTTCTTATAACATGCGATCGCATATTTTAAGATTTTACAGATTCCGTCCTGATGCAACGCTTCTGCATACCCTGTATCATCAATCTGTTTCAATGCTTTTTTGCACTCTGCTTCCAGATTACCATCATTGGCATACTTCACCTCAATAACAATCCCGACCTCAGAATCTCCTACCTGGATCATGATATCACTAAATCCATCTCCAGATTCTCTGTTTGATGTCACAAGCCAGTTTTCTTTAAACCCAAGAATTCCAAGCAAAATTCCATGATAAAAATTTTCTTTTGTCGGCTTCTGTACAAAAGTATCTCTCACACTGATCGTTTTTTGCATGTAATCTGAAAAAAGCTTCTCTGCCACATCCGCTTTCTCTGTTAATAAGGCATCACAAAAAGCGTTTACTTTCTGACCATCCTGCTTAATATTCTCCTTAAATAATTTCAGAATATGTTCTGTGATAATATTTCTGATTTCTCTATTCGGGATCACAAGATCATACCTGTTTCCATCCGTATTGCTGCGGCTTGTCAGATACCCTGTCATAAAAAGGGTACTCCAGAGATTATCGATTGATGAATACAATTCCTTATAGGTCATCTCCTGACTGATTTCTTTCTGGACACTTCCACCATTCACAAGATGTTCCAACTCCAGTTTTGTGAGTTTCTGCGGTTCATAAATACTATTGATAAAGCGATGGATCACATCATTTCCGCTTGTATTCACCCAATAATTTTTTGGTGCACACTCCTGATTTGCAATATGATCACTGCAATAGTTAATCACATCCCATGGACAATATACATCAACATTTCCAAAACGATACCCATCATACCATTCTTTTACCGTCTCATAATGTGTATCCTGACCATAATAATGAAGCAACTCTTTTACTTCATCATCTGTAAAGCCAAAGTTTTCATCAAAATCAACATCCGTAATGGAATAAACTTTAAAATTATTCAATCCTGTAAAAATGCTTTCTTTTGCAACCCGAAGGCATCCTGTCAACACAGCAAACTTCAAACTGTGATTCGTCTTTAACACATTTTCAAATAAATTACGGATCAAAAGTACCATCTCATCGTAATAGCCATTTTCATTTGCTTTTGCAAGTGGCACATCATACTCATCAATCAAAACGATCACTTTTTCTTCATAATGTTTTTCCAAAAGTTCTGAAAGTTCCAATAAGCTGCTGCTTAACGTTCCATCATCCTTCATCTGAGAAAGCAATTTTTCAAAAAGTTCCTTATCAACCTGTGTCAGTTTTTCACTTTCTGATAAGTTCTGCAATCTACGCGCTTCTCTGTTGATAACTTTTACAAGACAGCTCCGTGCCTCGTCGAAAGTGTTTCCATTCACGCCTTTCAAACTGATGGATACAACCGGAAACTTTCCAAGATACTGTTTGCAGACTTCTTTATTCTTTGAAATATACAATCCATCAAAAAGTGATGCATCTGCTCCTACCTCAAAAAATGTCTGAAGCATACTCATATTTAAAGATTTTCCAAACCAGCGTGGACGGGTAAAAAGATTTACCTTTCCCCACTGGGCGAGAAGCTGCTCGATCCATCTCGTTTTATCAACATAATAAAAATCTTCTTTCCGCATCTCTTCAAAACTCTCAATTCCAATTGGAAGTTTCTTACGTTTGTTCATAACAGCTTCTCCTTTCCAATCCACTACATACTTATTTTATTATAATTTTTTCATTCCGGAATAGCAAGCACTCTCTCCACCATCTCCTCAATGTTACGAACACACAATGATACAAACTCCGACCGGCACTCTTTATCTGCCAGTGCGATTGCTGCATCATTCATGATTTTAAAGTTCGGAACGGAATCGTTTGGCTTCTGTTCTCCGGCTGGCAGATACCACCTGGTTGCCCACCAGTCCTTGTGGTCTGCCGCACTGATTTTCAGATAATGCCCGACTGCTTTTACAGTTGCAGCATCATATTCATCCACCTGATCCCCGTGTCCTTCCTCCGATTCTGCATTCGGATCAAAGACACAGAATCCGGCGAACAGAGGATGTTCTACCTCCACACGGAACCAGAGCTGCTTTCCATCCGGCATCTGGGCATCATTTACAATGATTCTTTTCCGCCACTCCTGCCAACTGCTTTTCAAACTCTTCGAAAACCAGATAAATCAGCTTTGCTTTCGCAGCATTGATGGAATCTGCGATCTGCATCCCTGCTCTTAGGGAATCACCCGACTTAAGCAGTTCATCAATTACCATATTTCTCACCTTCTCACTTGTATAACCGCTGATCTGTTCTATGTTCTGGATAAACTGTTCCAAAATAGGAACCATTCCTGTATTTTCACAACTTTTACATGCTTTCAGCCAGTTTTGTATCCATTTTTTCCATTCCAAGACAATCTCTCAGGAAAATTTTTAAGTACTCTGCCCCTGCGCCATGCTGCCCTCTCGGATTTAAAAGGTCAGCTATCATGCGGCAGATCAGAACTTCCTTTGACTGTATCTGTAAAACAGAAAAAATATTGTAATCTTTTGTTTTTAATAAATTTACATTTTCCGTGTTCTGCTTGATTACACGGTCAAGAACAGACTCCATCGTATTTTTCTCCCCTGTTGCATTTCAGCGGAATCGTTTTCTATATAAAAATGCATTCCTGTCCAGACAATGTCCTACTATTACAAAGAAACATTCACAACAATCCGGTCAATCCCCTGTTCGAGATAATCCTGCAATTGTTTTTCATCCCACAGTATTTTCTCATCATATCCAAACAGTGAATTATATCTTCCCACCATTTTCAAATGCTTCGGATATAGAAATACTTTTTTGTTACAATATCTTGGGCAGTTTTCCGGCAACTTTTGTTTTCCCCTGTCACCATATCTGCAAACGGCATAAAGCGTGCAATACTGTGAGGTATTTGTCTGGAAAAAAGGAAGATGCAGGCTGTGGTGTCCATCTGGGATTGTAACCTTATATCCACATGATTCAAATTCAAATCTTTGTATATCGAATGTATTTTTTAAATAATCCTGATAAAATCCACAATTCAAATTATTTTCTGCCAGACTGTCCACATGATTCCCGATACCATGTTTATAAGGTAAACGGACATCTTTTCTACGTTTATTTAACAGAACTCCCAACACTGGTTTTAAGTGTGGTTTTCCCTGCAAAAGTATAGGCATCGCCCAGTCGTTTACGATAATTTCCTCCTGATCCTTGCCTGCCTCTTTTTCTCTGCTTTGGCACCATACTTCAAGTTCCTGCAACAGTTCATCAATCTCTTCCAACAGATGATTCCTAATATATGAGAAGGCAAGCGTCACCGCAAGATTGTTCTCCAACGCTTTCTCCAACACCTGAAACAGCAATTCTTTCCTTGGAAAAAGGTTGTGGCAGAACTGGTTTCCAATGTAGATTCTTGTCACTCTCTTCTTACTCAATGTGTGATGTTCCAGAAAATTGTTTTTCCAGTAATCGTGGCAAAATCTCGTCCAGTCTTTTTGTAGAAAATCATAATATAATTCCGGGCGGTCTATTGTGATGGCGAGCTCGAATTCAGGTAAATCTGTAATATTCCACTTTTTATGCTCCCATGTATTCCTGCACTCTTGTATTCCATCACCAACACAACTGAACCACTCTTTCTTCTGCTCTTCGAAGCTCTCTGCGTAAACTTCGTCCAATTCTGCCGGATAACCAACCATTTTTTCTGAAAGGTACGCATCATCTCCTGCGAGTTTTAGCGATATGTAGTTGTCATAATCTGTCACCAGACGCTTTACCTGCTCCCTGTATTCCCCGTTTTTTGTCCACACCGAATAGATAAAGAAAAAGGGCGTCTCCTCTGTTAACTTCATCTCTCTTTCCTTCTCTGCCAACTGCACTTTGCGGTAACAGTCAGCAGAAAAGTCAAAAAAACAAATGTCAAGGCACGCCGCTTTTTCTATTTTTTCCGGTACACGAAACGAAAAACCTTCCTCCGACAGTCCTGTGATTCTGATTTCCAGATGATCACAGAAACCGCCAAGAAGTCCAAATGGAATCATCGGGATTCCGTTTATTTTTTCCATTTATTTTACCAGATTACACTCTTTTTTCATTTTCTCTACAAGGTCTTTTACATACTGCTCGGCATTTTCTACCGGAACTTTCTCCATAAGGCTCTTGTCACGGGTGGAAACTTCCACAACAGACTCTTTTAAGTTACGTGGGCTCACAACAACACGAACCGGAACCCCTAAAAGGTCTGCATCGGAGAATTTATTTCCGGCACTTACGGAGCGGTCATCATAGATCACTTCCACACCGGCATTCTGTAAATTCTCATATAAAGTATCTGCTACTTCCCTGACACCTTCTTTGTCAAGGTTCATCGCACAGATGTGAACCTGCCACGGAGCAATGCTCATTGGCCAGATTGGACCATAATCATCATGATGTGCTTCACAAATGGAAGCTGCCATACGTCCGACACCGATACCGTAGCAACCCATAATTGGATTTTTGCTTATGCCGTCTTTGTCCACATAGGTCATGTTCATGGTCTTGGTGTATTTCGTTCCGAGCTGGAAGATGTTACCAACCTCAATACCACGGGAAATGGTCAGTGATTTCTTACCGCAGCATGGGCAGATACCGCCCTCCACAACTTTTGCAAGATCAACATACTCTGCATCCGGGAACTCGCGCTCCATATTCAGGCCTGTGTAATGATAATCCACTTCATTGGCGCCGCAGACAAGATTTGTTGTTCCCTTTAAAGAACGGTCAAATAAAACGATACAGTCTGCATTCTGGTTCACCGGTCCGATAAATCCTGCCTGAATACCACTCTCCTCTGTGATCACTGCCGGATGGACATCGCAGCCAAGGTAATTGGTCAGCTTTGTCTCATTAATTTCGAGGTCACCACGCACGAAAATGAGAATATATTTGTCATCGGAATTTCTCTGGTAAACAACGGCTTTCATGGATTTCTTTGCATCCACATGTAAAAATTCACAAACCTGTTCAATTGTATGCATCTCAGGTGTATGAACCTTTGTCAGCTCCTGCATAGCCTCTGTCTCGTTCTCTACAATATTTTCGGCTGCTTCCATATTGGCACGGTAATCACACTCATTACAGATTACGATGGAATCCTCTCCGATTGGAGTTAAAAGCATGAACTCATGGGAAACATTTCCGCCCATCATACCGGAATCGGATTTTACAGAAACTACCTCCGGGATACCTGCTCTTGCATAGATTCTCTCATATGCTTTGTGGCATTTATCATAGTACTGCTCTAAATCTTCCTGACTTGTGTGGAAAGAATAAGCATCTTTCATGGTAAACTCACGCACACGGATCAATCCTGCTCTTGGACGTGCCTCGTCACGGAATTTTGTCTGGATCTGATAGATCATAAATGGGTATTTTGCATAGCTCTGTCCATATTCTCTTACTAACTGAACGGCTGCCTCCTCATGTGTCATACCAAGAACCATCTGCGCTCCGTTTCGGTCTGTAAAACGTAAAAGTTCTTTTCCGATGCTGTCGTATCTGCCAGACTCCTGCCAGAGACTTGCCGGCATAACAACCGGAAACTGTACTTCCTGTCCATCAATCGCATCCATCTCCTCACGGATGATCTGCTCGATCTTTCTTGTAATTCTGCGGAGTGGCATATAAGAAGAGTAAATTCCGTTTGCCACATTCTTCATGTAACCACCACGGATCATAAGTGCGTGGCTGTCTACCTGACAATCCGCCGGTCTTTCCTTAAATCTGTCACCTACTAATTTTTCTAATTTCATAAAATCCTTTCTCCTTTTCTTGTTTTTTTGAATTAGGCGTTTGCGAAACTCATCCTAGTCTTCTTTCAATTGTTCAAAATTAACAAAAACATTCAAGACACGCTCTCGCTATGTGTCGCTCGCAACGGTACTAAGAAGCCAGACACAACTTACTGTTGTATCTGCCTTCTAAGTGCCGGCGGCTCCCCAATGTCTTTCATGTCTTTCATGTCTTTTGTCAATTTCTCACAATTCAATTTAGGTTGTTATGAGTTTCGCAATTGTCTATTTTTTTGAATACAGATATTTTCGAAGCACTAAAAAAGCCCCAAGCCAATATGAAAATATCAGCTTAGGGCGAACTATCTGTCCGTGGTACCACCTAATTTCGGTAAAACCGCTCTCACGCATACAGGAAATATCCGATATGCCAGCTCTGTAACGGGAGCTCCCGATGAAGCTTAATAATGAATCCTTCTGCTTTCTAGCATCTGATGCCGTCCGCAGTTCTAACACCCACGTTCACTTCACGCTCAAAGACAGGTTCCGTTTTCATCATGAAAGGCTCGCACCAGCCGCCTTCTCTCTGTACATCATAAAAAACGTACTAACTCTTATCATCGCTTTCACATAATCGTAAACTGCAAATCAGTTACAATTGACTTTTCATGCTATGTTGGAGAATAACACTTTTTTCCGCCGAAGTCAACTATATTTCTGACAAAACTGGCTGTTTGAAACTCTGCAAATAATTACATATTCCCCAATATTTTATATAAAATTTTATAAAGTGATGCTGCCTCTTCCTGGTCAAGACAGACGCACCCACCAACTTTTTGTGGAATTTCCACTGCTTTATCTCTTAACTTTTCGCCTTCTGCGGTGAGCGTGACGATCAAAACTCTCTCATCCTCTTTTGCCCGGTTTCGTTTCACCCAGCCTTTTTGTTCCAGCTTTTTTAAAACCGGGGTGAGTGTTCCGGAGTCGAGGTACAGATGTTCCCCAAGCTCCTTCACATTCATCTCCTTATGCTCCCACATGACCATCATTGTAATGTACTGTGTGTAAGTCAGATCCAGTTCATCCAGATATGGCTTGTACTTTTTTACAATTTCTTTTGATACTGCATACAATGGAAAACAAAGCTGTTTCTCCAGTTTCAATGCATCGTATTTTTCCATATTGTCATCCTGTTGCCCTTACTGTGGTAAGCGCCGCTTTCTTTTATTATAACTGTTTTTTAATAAATTCTACAATATTTTCTTTTGGAGCGAAACCTACCTGTGTATCGACCTTTTCACCCTTTTTCAATACGACAAGTGCCGGGATATTCATGATTTTGTACTGCATTGCGAGATCCGGGTTCTCATCAACATCTACATTGAAAAAGTTTACTTTTCCTGCATATTCCTCGGAAACCTCCTCCAATACAGGTGCTAACATTTTACATGGTCCACACCATGTAGCAGAAAAATCAATGACTGCTACCTCACTTGCTGTTACCTCATTAAATTCGTTCTGTGAAATTTTCTTTACCATAATTTTTTCTCCTTCTTATCATTTACTTTGATTTAGGCGTTTGCGAAACTCCTCCTACTCTTCTTTCAATTGTTCAAAATCAGCAAAAACATTCAAGACACGCTCTCGCTATGTGTCACTCGCAACGGTACTGCTCATTCTTCGCAGTACTTCGCAAATTCATTTATAATCTGCTTCGCAGATAGGAATTTGCTCACACTTGAATCACTTTCGCACGGTCTGTGCAGTAAATGCACAGACCTGATTGAAAAAAGTTGTACCTGCCTTCTAAGAACCGGCGGTTCCCCAATGTCTTTCATGTCTTTTGTTAATTTTTCACAATTCAATTTAGATTTTTACGAGTTTCGCAATTATCTAATTTACTTTGACTGGCGTTTTTTCTCTGCCAGATATGCAACTGCTGAAAGTGCGGCTACATTGCCCTCTCCTGCAGACTTGATATACTGGTACGGTGCACCGACCGCGTCGCCACAGGCAAAACAACCTGCAAGATTTGTGCGCATCTGACGGTCAACCGCAATATGATTGTCCTCTATTTTAAGTCCTGGCACTAACTGTGCAGGAGAAACACTTTCTCTTAAAAAAAATACTCCATCCACATCATATCGGTTCCGATCTGTCACAAGTTCCTGAACCTTTAATGATCCCTCGACGGACACTGGCTTTTCCCTCAAAACTTCGACGGAATCTGCCACATTGACATCGGCTTCATACATTGGAATATAATAAACTTTGTCTGCCATCTCCGCCATAAAGTCGGCTTCCGCTTCCTCCTTCGGAGAAAAACCGATAATCGCTGCCGTTTTTCCTCTGTATAAAGGTGCATCGCAGGTGGCACAATAGCTGACGCCTCTGCCTAAAAACTGCTCCTCACCCGGATATGCCTTTGCAGTGCTGACTCCGGTTGCAAGAATGACTGTCTGTGCCTCATAGTTTGTTCCATTTCCCTGCAAGGCAAAATACTCGCCCATCGCGTAAACTGCGTTGATCTTATCTTCTGTGATCTCAATATCCATCGCTTTTAAATGTGCTTCATAAGCAGCTTTCAGTTCCTCACCGCCAATGTCTGGCAAGCCGAGATAATTCTGAATTGTATGCGCTTTTTCCACTTTCAGGCTCAGATTTTTATTTCCAAATAAGATAATCTTCTTATTGCGGATCTTCGCTGTGATCGCAGCCTCCAGTCCTGCCGGTCCGGTGCCTATGATTGCAATATCATACCGTTCCATCTCTACCTCCATTCCTGTTATAAATACTTTGTTCCAGAATATTCTGTTTCTTCATTGTGATAATAAGCATTTATTCATATTGTCTCAAATTAAATTGTGTGCAATTTTTTGATAAATAGATTTTACACAATTTATTTTCTTTTGTCAATATAGTTTTTGTACTTTTTCTTTTATTATTCCTCAAAAAAGAATCAGTCCTCTCCCGGTATCTGCTTCTTCCCATTCCTTTATCCTGTCAGTCTCTCATAGACCGCTTCTGCAAATCTGCGATGACTTTCCTCGTCCATATGTTCCCTGTCCCTGCTGCTTGGCTCTGCAACATCCGATGCAGCAAGGAAATCAATCCCATGCTTTTTTGCAATTCTGCTGTAAACCGTTTTTAACTGTCTGGATGTCTCCATTGACTGTTCATCAAACTCCGGATCATATTCCGGTTCCCATACTTTTTCTCCGAGAAGGATCGGTGAGACCAGAAGAATCTTAATATGCTCTCCCGCCTGTCTGATCTGCCCGATGAGTTTCTCCACTCCGAGACCGATCACCTCTGCCGAGGCATGATAATAGGATTTGCAGTCATTTGTCCCAAGCATCAGAACAACCTGATCGATCGGTGCGTGGCTTTCTAATAAAACAGGTAATAAATCACTGCCCTTTCTGTTCTTACGAAGTTCATCCTCGAAAACTGTCGTCCGTCCGCAGAGTCCTTCCTCTACAATACGGCAGTCCTGCTCCTTTAACTTCTGCTGTAATATTCCTGTCCAGCGGATATTTTCTTTATACCGTTCTTTTGTTCCGGGGATTAAACCATATGTGTTGGAATCGCCAAAGCATAAAATTTCTCTCGTCATCTTATTTCCTACTATTTCTATATGTTTTATATGATACAGATTATAATATGGAATCAGACATCTGTCAAGAAATATTAAAAACCGAAGTCAGCATAATCCTCCGGCAAAAATCTGTGATAAATAATGTGACATCCCTCATCTTTAAAGCAATAGTAATATGGGTCTTCTCCATCTCCTTCAAAGCGGATCATAAGATCAAACTCTCCATTATCCATCGGCTCCATCTGAACCTGCTTTCCCTTTGAGAGGAAAAGATCTTTCACCTGCTGCATCGTACAGCCGTGTTTTCCGACCAGCTCTACCAACTCCCGGATAAACTCATTCGGCTTCATATGCGCATGCACATATTCTGCGCCCTGCTCCGGTATATGGAAACAAAATCGATCCCCTTTATTGGATACCAGCACATTGCCCAGTTTTTCCTTTGTATATGCACCAAATCCCGCCAGGATCTTTTTCATCTCCTCTGCATCCGCCTCTGTCTCAAAAAAGTGATCCAGGGAGCTGAGCGGATAATACAAACGAATCTCCTCTTTGCGGTATCCAAGTTTTGCCTGCTCCTCCTTGATCACATCAATAATACTGTTTTCTAACCGATGATACGTCATATATCCTCCTTACTTTTCGAGCAAAATGTCTGGCGAAAAAATTCCCGCCAGACATTTTTTATTCCTTATAATTATCATTTACATATTTCTGAATGGCCGGACTGTCTTCCGGCATACGGCATCCCACAATATATTCTCCGTGATTGTCCGTGCTTCTGATCACCACGCCTTCCATGGTGCGTTCCTCTTTTACCGGAAAATCCGGAATATCGAGTACCAGCTGTGTTCCTTTAAGTTCCGCAAAATCGTCTGATGCTGCTGCAAATGCAAAGCCATTCGCACTGACATTGACCATTTTTCCGCGATATGTTTTATCCGTATCTTTTCTCGTGATCGTACAGGAATTTGCGATCGGCATTCTCGGATATTTTCTTCTGTTTGCAATGACAGGTGTTGTTTTTACCACTAAATGGCATACATCTCTTCCCTGCTCATTTTCCACGTTTGCCAGAACATCCGTCCAGTTGTAAAGGACATTATCAACCACGATCTGAATATCATATGGTGTCTTTTCCCGGATGCTGCCCAGTGCCTCCCGGTCCATCTGAAGCCATAACTCGCTGCCACTCTGTCTTACGACTTTTCCATGATACTCTTCCCGTGTTTCTCCTTTTCTGACCAAAACACAGTGCATCTGCGGTTTGACATCCTGAATACCCATAAAGCCGCCGACACCTAGTTTTTCCATCATATCCTGAACAACGGTCTCGATCTTATTCACATTGCGTGAGGACTCATCGTATTTGTTCAGCATTGTCTTTGTTGCGCCATCTGCACTTCCAATGCTGTCTGTCATGGCATTCATGACATTACAGATTCCCTCCATATTGGAAACCATCTGATGGTTGGATTCTTTTACATCCTGCATTGCGGAATCAATGACACTCAGATGTTGTTCAAGTTCCGCCGCATCTTTTGCAATTCCTGACACACTCTCGTTGACCACTGCAACTTTTTCAGAGGTCTCCTGGATCAGATTGACGGTCTGTCCGATAGAATCTGTCATCTTAACGGAAGTGGTTCCAAGATTTGCGAGTGCCGCCATGATACGGCTCGAAGACTCCTGCGTCTCTGTACTTAAGTTCCGGATCTCATCTGCTACGACTGCAAATCCTTTTCCTGCATCTCCTGCTCTCGCTGCTTCGATCGATGCGTTCAATGCCAGCAGATTCGTCTGGGAGTTAATGGATTCAATGGTGCTGACTTCTGTTTTCACACGCTCGAACTCTTTCTGGAATTCTGAGAGGATCGTCTCAACTTCGTCGGACAGCTTTGCCATCAGCATTGTTGTCTCTGCCACTCTGGATAATTCTCCGGAGCTTTCATTTGCATGGTCTGCGGATTCGTTCATCAGAGTGACCATCTGTTCCATCAGGGATGCCATGCGTTCCACCTGCTCATTGATGTTGGTCGTCATGTCCATCGAGGACATTGTCTTATCATGAAGGACATTATTGTTCTGCGTCAGTTCACTCATTCCCTGCACAACTGTCGTGGAACTCTGTCTGTTTTCATCCTCTAATTCCCTGACAACCGTAACTCCGTCCATAATCTGATTACCGGCACCTTTTACCTGCTCAACAGTCGTAACCACCCGCTCTAAATCCGCTTTGATGGAATTGGTCAATGCTCCGTCTGACTCATTCAGATGGTCGATCGACACAACATAACAGATATAACAAAGTATGATACAGGATGCCTGCAATGTGTAATCATTCACATTGGATGCACTGTTCATTCCGTTCATAAATTTATGTACACTGCTGGCAATACTGATCACTAATGTACCAATGCCACATTGCACCATATACGTCCTGTCTTTGAACAAAACCAGCATACTCGTCAGAGGAAATATATACATAAACGACAGTACCGATTCACTCGTACAGACAACAAATGCATAAAACACACCATACCCGACCGCAACAATAAATTTATAATACTGCGTTGCTGCTCCCTGCAGACGGAGTACCACCACTCCAAACAAAAACGGGATCCAGCAGATCGCCATAAACATTGCATAGTAAGGCAGCGTATGTAATCCCTTTGCCGTATCTGACGTGTACGACAGTGAAAGAATCAATGACAATGCCATCCAGACATTGCGCGCCTTTTTGTTTGCCTTCATCTTAAATACTTGTGCATCGTATTCCATTCCCTTTATCCCCGCTTTCACACTGACAAAAGCTGTTTTTCAGCTATTTGTTTTTTTCCTGCTCTTCTTTTGCATTGTCGAGTGCGATCAGTTTTGAAATGATCTCCTCACAGATCTGTGTCACATTCTTGCCATCTGTTGCCACCGTAATATCCGCAACTGCCTCATAACGCTCTTTTCGTTTATCCATCAGACTGCTGATGAACTCCACATTCATATGATCATTCAAAATCGGACGCTCGTCACTGTCCTTGACACGCTCATAGATAGTCTCAGGCTTCGCTGTCAGTAAAACAACACGGCCATTTTTCTTCATATGATCTGTGTTCTCTTCCCTCATGACAACACCACCACCGCAGGAAACGATCGTCTGCTTTCTCTTCTGCAGCTCGATCAGTGTATTGCTCTCTAAGTTACGGAAATAAGCTTCCCCATACTCATCAAAAATTTCTGAGATAGACATACCCTGCTTCTCCACGATCATCTGATCCATCTCGACACGATCCATCTCAAGCTTATCCTTCAGTTCTCCTGCGATCGTGCTCTTTCCGGCTCCCATGAAACCGATCAGGAAAATATTGTAATCGAACAGACTCTTTGCCTGGATCCTGCGGCTGTTCTTCATGATATATTTGAAAATATCAAGAATCTCTTCCTCGAACTCATTATCGCCAAGTTTTTGTGCCAGTGCATCCGTCTGCTTCTTCTCCTGCTCCGGCTGTAAAATCGGGATACCGGTTGCCTTCTTATAGGAAATGATCTCCTGGATATGAGACATTCTGACTGCAAGCTGCTCTATAATAATATCATCACATTCTCCGATTTTTTCGCGGATCTCCTCAATTCTGTCCATCGTTTTGCTAATCTCCTCGCTGTATACATATTCTATCGTAAAATCACTGTCTTTTTACAATTTCTGCTCTCAGTATAGCAAGTTCAGAAACATTGCGCAAGAAAAATATTTTAGCATATTAAAGTGAAAAAATCGCTGCCTTTTCGCAGCGATTCTTTAGCTCTGGATTATTTTCATTCATCCTGCATATCCCCCAGATACGCATCGATAATTTCTTCCGACACTGAACTTTCTATGGATGCATAGATTGGTTTACATAACTTTCTTATTTCACAGTACAATTCCTCACTCGGAGTAATGATTTCTGTTCCGCTCTCCCGAATGGTATCCATCCTGGACGCAATGCGGGCATCTGACTGCTCTCTCGCATATTCTTTTGCGGTATCTGCAGCCTCCCTTATGATCTGCTGCTGTTTCTCCGTCAGTGAATCAAAAAATTCCTCACTGACGATCAGCGAGATCAGATGTGGCAGGTGGTTTGTCTCTACCACGTAATCCTGCTGCTCATATAATTTATTGGATACAATGACCTCATATGGATTTTCCTGTGCATCGATCGTTCCCTGCTGCAATCCGATATACACCTCTGAAAATGTCATCGGTGTCGGACTTGCCCCAAGATTCTTCCAATATGCCATATGATAAGAATTTTCCATGGTACGGATCTTCTGTCCCTTAAAATCAGAAAGATTCTCCACTTTTTTATTTGTCGTCATAACACGGAATCCCTGATCTGCATAACCTAACAGCTCATATCCGCCATCACGGTACACCTGCTGCATCAGTTCCATAAATTCAGAATTATCCACATGTTCCCGGACTTCATCGATCGTCTCAAACAGCGCCGGCATATCAAATACCGCTGTGTCCTTCATAAAAGTAACCTGCGGTGCGGTATTCTGCACCACAAACGGAATGTCGCCATCCTTGCACGACTCTAACAGTTCACGGTCACCGCCCAGTACACTGTTCGGATAGACACTGATCTTCATACTGCCGCCGCTTAACCGTTCCACTTCCTCTGCAAACTTTTCTGCATAAATCTGTGTCACCGTATCCTCCGGGCTTGAACTTCCAAGCGGCCATGCATAACGCTGCACTTCTGCTGTCTCTGTCCCGGAGCTGCTCCCCTGTGCGCCGCCGCAGGCTGTTAATCCAAGCCCACAGGTCAGTGTCACGACCAGCATCGCGGATATCCATCTCTTTCTATTCATCAACGATTTTCTCCTTCCAAGCTTCCTGCCGGCCAATTAAAGTAAAAACAAACTGATTGCCGGAATAAACGTCAACAAAAGCAGTGCCAGCAAAAAGTACCCGATCATCGGCATTGCCTTTTTTGCAATATGCATGACCGGCACATCGGTCAGCGAACTTGCCACAAACAGATTGACTCCGATCGGCGGTGTCACAAAACCAATGGCAAGGTTTACGATCATCACCACACCAAAATGGATCGGATCCATTCCGATGCTCTGCACGATAGGAAGCAGGATCGGACTTAAGATCAGGATCGCCGGTGTTGTATCCATAACCATTCCAACGACCAGAAGGAATATATTGATCACGACTAACAATACGATCTCATTGCTGAAATGCGCTAAGATCCATGCGCTCACTGTCTGCGGAACCTGCATTAATGTAAGCACTCTTGAGAATGCAGTGGACGCTGCAAGGATAAATAAAATCGGTGCATATGTTTTCATGGCCTCCACCATAATGCCCCAGATTTCTTTTACCCTAATGGATTTGTAAATAAACAGACTGACAAACAGTGCATAGAATACGGAAATAACAGCCGCCTCTGTCGGGGATGCGATCCCTGCATAAATACAGCCAAGTACGATCACCGGACTGATCAGTGCCCAGATACTTTCTTTTAAAATATTCAAAAAACCTTTTTCCCGAAGCTCTGTTACTTTTTTATCAATCTTCTCTTTGTCCTCGCCATAGCGTCTGCAATGATAATAGGCATAAAACATCAGCAGTGCGCCGATCATCAGACCCGGTATGACACCTGCCAGAAAAAGGTCGCTCACAGACTCCCCGGTTGCCATTGCATACATGATGAACGGTATACTCGGAGGAATGATAACGCCCAGCCCTCCTGCAACTGCAACGATCGCAGTTGCAAAATCTTTTTTATAACCGAGCTCGATCAGAAGCGGGATCGTCATACTTCCGACAGCTGCTACGGTCGCCGGTGCCGAACCGGAAATTGCGCCATAAAACAGGCAGGTGATGATCACCGCACAAGGGATTCCTGCAGTTCTTTTTCCGATTAGATAGACAAACACATCGAATAACTTCTGTGAGATCTTTCCGTGTGCCATCAGGATTCCTGCAAGCACAAACATCGGCACTGCAAGCAGAGGAAAACTGTCAATACCACCTAACATGGAACGGATCACATAACTGGCACTCGCAGTAAAAGAAGGATCAAATGCTCCGGGAAGAACCGCAACAATGCCAAGAGAGATAGACACCGGAATCGCAATGACCAGACAAATTGCAAATAGGATAAAGACAGCCACTGCTGACATCTATTTCTCTCCTCCTTCCTCTTCCAAAGGCTTTTTCCCACGGTTTAACACAATCCGCCACTCGCCAAACCAGCGCTGTGCAATGCGGAATGCTGTGATGATAAAACAGACAAACGGAGCAGACTGCACATAATACATCGGCAGACCACACGCCGGACTAACCTGTCCACTCTCAATTGTCGCTTTCAGATATAGAAAAGCATATGGGATCAGGTAAACAAAAAAGACAAACTCAACGGTAAGATTCAAAACCTTAAATAACGATTTTCCCCTTCGCGGAAATAGCTGGATAAATTGATCAATTTTAATCGATATACATTTTTTCGTACATAAACTGACACTTAAAAATGCCGACCAGATAAACAGATATCTTGTGATCTCTTCCGACCATGAAAGTGATACTCCCAAAATATATCTGGAAAACACCTGGATTCCCATAATGAGGGTCATTGCAATCAAAAACACAACCATCAGAAATTCTTCTAAATACTCATCCAGCCAGTGTATTGCTTTTTTCATGTAATAAATCCCCTTTCTTTTTCTGATAAAATCTGCCCGGCATCCTGTCATGATCCCTTACGGGTCATTGCGGTCATTACATTGCTTTATGGAGTAAGTCTAAAACGGTTGACAGATCTTCTACTCCCATCTGTCCTGGTGCAGATGCTTTCTTTGCTGCCCCAAATGTCATGGAAGATCCAAAGACCTCTCCGCAGAGACGGCTGATGACACCGGTTCCTGCCATTGACATTGTGATGATCGGTCTGTCTGCATAGTCTGTCACCATTTCCTCTGTCGCTGCAAGAAGAGTTAAGACATCTCTCTTGTTCTGTGGCATAACAGCGATTTTTGGAATATCAGCTCCCATATCCTGCATTTTGCGAAGGCGGTAAATAATATCGGATTTTGCAGGAGTTTTGTGGAAATCATGGTTAGATGCAACTACTTTCACGCCTGCTGCGTGAACACCATCGATGATTTTTTTCACGATCTCATCGCCTGTAAAAATTTCAACATCCACGAAATCCACATATCCGGTCTGTGCTGCTTTGATATTAAGCTCTGCATAGGCTTCCGGCTCGATTGCTTTCTCTCCACCCTCTTTTGAGGTACGGAATGTCATAAGAATCGGAATATTTCCAAGTACTTCGCGCAGTTCTTTTAATACTTCTTCCACTTTATCAAATTCAAAAACATGCTCAAACCAGTCCACGCGCCATTCAACAACATCAACCGGAATGGAATCAAATGTTTTTGCTTCGTCGATAATATCTTTTTTTGTAACACCTACGATAGGTACGATGATCTTAGGTGCGCCTGCACCGATCTCGATATCTCTTACTTTAACTGTATTCATTTTCGTCACCTTTCTTCTTAAATCCTTAGAGTCCGCAGCCTGCGGACTCTGGCTCTTAGTTCTCAGCTTCTGCCTGCTCTACCATTTTTGCATAGCGGATATTTACGAACAATCCAAGAAGTACACCGATTGCAGTAAGGACAATGTTCATAACCATAACCTGTGCTGGCTGCATTTTAGATGCTGCTGTAAGGATTGTGTAGTTGCAAAGTGAGGATGCGATCATAACAAGTGCTGTAACAGTTCCTTTGATTTTCGGGAATAACATATTGCATACAGATGTTGCGATCTGTAACAGTCCGCCTGCTCCTGCCCAGCCGATGATGAATGCTCCGGCGATCATAAGTGCTTCACTCTTGCCTGTTAATACAACGATCAGTGTTACAAGACAGATGACCGGATATACCACGATAAATCTGACATCTTTAATTTTTCTTGTCAAAAGTGCTGTTACAATAAGTGCAAGCATTGTTCCTGCAGAGTAGTATGTCTGCATGATAGATGGATTTGCCCAGCCTACATTCTCTTTTGCAAAGTTCTGTGCACAGTTTAACCATAACTGGAATGTACCTGTACATGTGAATCCAATCAGGATCATTGCCACGGACTCGATAGAGAAATGTGTATGTTTCAGGCTGTCGATCAGTCCCTCTTTCTTTCCGGCTGCCTTCTGGTCTGCATCTGGAAGTGGGAAGATCATTACTAATACTAAAAGTACAATATAAGCAATTCCGCAAATATAGAACAACATATTATAAGAAGTAAGTCCTGCTGCTGTTGTTGCTACTGTCGCGCCAAGTACAAATGGTAAGATCATCTGTGCGATTGCGATGAAGAATTTGATTCCCATAGTTGCAACGCCCGGTGCTTTGTAAATAATCTCGGAAACTGCCGGATAAATACCTGTGTCAAGGAAGGAGTTTGCAATACCACCAACGATTGCACATACATATGCGATCTGGTATCCACCGTTTGTTCCTGCGTTGAATGCAAGTGCAAGTCCGATCAGGTAGATCGCATAAGATCCACTACCGATTGCTGTGGAGATACGACGTCCAAGCTTATCGGAAAGAGGTCCTGCAAATGGAAGGGCGATTAGACGTCCAAGTCCAAGTGCTGCGGAAATTGCTGTAATTGCCATTGCTTCTACGCCCCAGGATGCTGCAAGAGCTTCCTTGATCACTGCCTGTCCTAAAATAGAACATCCGACACCGTGAATGAAATAGTTTAAATAAAGGATCAGAGCGCTAGGTAAATATTTTTTATTCATCTCTTTTCTCCTCGTGATTTTAAAATAAATAGTTTATTCGGTATCCTGTGATTAATCATCGTATCTGATGTTTAATACTTCTTTCATATGCTCGATCGGCATATCTTTTCCTGTCCAGAGTTTGAATGCTGCTGCACCCTGGAATAACATCATTCCAAGTCCGTTCATTGTCTTGCATCCAACTTCTTTTGCCATCTTACGCATGGTTGTCTCAAGTGGAGAGTAAGGTACATCTACAACGATCAGTTCCGGACGGAAGAAGGATTTGTCAGGTACAACGGACATTCCCTCTAAAGGTTTCATGCCAACGCCGGTTCCGTTAACAAAAATATAAGAATCTGCCATCTCTTCTCTTAATTTTTCTTTGTCATCCAGATCGTAAAGAGTTGCTTTGCAGTTTGTTCTCTCGTTGATCTTCTTTACTGTCTCTTCTGCGTTTGCCCAGAATTTGTCATGAATATTGAAAATAGAGATTTCTTTTACACCGTCTAATGCAGCCTGGATCTCGATTGCTGTTGCAGCACCGCCGGCTCCTGCGATTGTCATTTTCTTTCCGATCACATCGATATCGTTGTCTTTTAATGCCTGCATGAATCCGATACCGTCTGTGATGTGTCCTGTTAAAACACCGTTCTCATTTACAATTGTGTTAACTGCTCCGCAAAGCTCTGCTGCCGGAGATAATTTATCAAGATACTGTCCTACAACTGTTTTGTTTGGCATGGAAACGTTTGATCCAACCATCTTTAATGCACGGATACCTTTTACAGCATCTTCCAAAGTGCTGTTGTCAACTTCAAATGCAAGATATGCGTAGTCAAGTCCTAAGTAAGCGAATGCTTCATTGTGCATTGCCGGTGAACTGGAATGTCTGATCGGGTAAGCCATTAATCCGATAAGTTCTGTGTGTCCTGTAATTCTCTCTGCCATAATTTTTACTCCTTTTCCCTAAAAAAACGATTATGTACGTAGTTGATATTGTTGTGATTTTCTTGTTTCTAACTCGTCTGCCCACTTCGTTAAAAACTTAACAACCTCTGATAAGGATATTATACAATGCTTTTTTTGATACATCCAATGCTAATTTTGTGTTTTTTTAATAGCTTTTATGTATTAATTAAGGTATAATATACACAAAATCAGCACATCTTTTTTGTAACCCATAGATATTTTCTATTAATTCAAGGAGATTTATGCATGACGCTTAATCAATTAGGATATTTTTACCATGCAGCTGTGTTACAACACTTCAATCAGGCTGCAGAAAAAATGAATATTTCCGAGCCAAGTTTAAGCCGTTCCATCGCTGCGTTGGAAGACGAACTTGGTGTGACACTTTTTGAAAAAAGAGGCAGAAACGTGATCCTGACAAAGGCAGGTGAGATTTTTTTAGAACATGCCACGCAGATTTTAGATGATGTGAAACGTGCGGAGAACAAGATGCACCATCTTGCCACCGACGGTGGACATATCGACATTGCCTATGTATCCCCTCTGGCAAGAGAGTATATTCCACGCACTGTCCGGAATTTTCTCTCACTTGAGCAGAACAAGAATATCACCTTCAATTTCAATCAGGATATCACATCCGTGAATATTGAAGGCTTAAAAAAAGGTGCCTATGATCTGATATTTGGCTCCTACTCTGCCAACGAACCAAATATCGAGTTTGTTCCTATTATAAAGCAGGAAATCGTCGCCATCCTCCCGGCCGGTCATCCGCTGAGCCGCAAAGAGGCTTTGCAGGCTGCTGATTTTGCTGACTATCAGGTGCTTGGATACAACCGTCATTCCGGTCTTGGCAAGTACACACGCAGTTTCTTCAAAGAACACGGGATTGCACCAAATTTCATCTGCGAATCCCCGGACGAAAACGGAATTGCCTCCCTTGTGGCACAGGGGTTTGGGATTGCACTTGTGGCTGACGTTGACACCATCTACCGCGACGAGATCTGTATCCGCCCCCTGATCTCCAGTGAATCCTTCTCCCACACCGTCTACATGGGCTATATGCGCGGCAAATACCAGTTGCCGGCTGTCCAGCGGTTCATCGCCTTCGTGAGAAATGTACAGGCGTAACCCGGATTAATGGCTATATCGGAAACCCGGTTATTTGCACGGAAAGATGTACGTGTTTCTACGCAAGCCGGGGGTTCGGCAGAGGGCATCTGGAATGAAACTTGCTCGAATTGCTAATTTATCAGCATTCCCACTTTGACTTTTCGATCACTTATGTTCATTCAAAAATGGACAGTTCGCACAAGTTGTTCGTCCGGGACACACTTCGACTTCTTAGCTGTGTCGTGCAGGAGTTAATACCCGATAAGCGGCAAAGAAGCAGGCCAAAAGTCAACCACCTTTTTGACTTTTGAGCCTGCAATAAACGATGCTGATTATCGGGTATTTACTCCTGCTAGAAACAGCTAAAGCGAATGTGTCCCGGACGGACAACTTGTGCGAACTGTCCATTGATGAATGTACATAACCTTACAGTCAAAGTGGGAACGCAGATAAATTTACGCAATCCTCACAAAAGTTTCATTCCAGATGCCCTCTGCCGCCCCCCGGCTTGCGCTCAACCTTCTTTTCTTTCCGTGCAAATAACCGGATTTCCTTTTCTGCATAACGTCCCGGATTACGCCTGTACACCTCTCACCTGCCCTCGGTCTGCTGACAGACGAATTGGATAAATGACTTTGCCACAGGGGAAAGATAGTGTTTTTTCAGGGTGGCGAGATACACCGACCGCTCGTACACCGGATAACTGATCTCGAGTGTCTTTAGGTTCAGTGACTTTAAGATTGGGATATCCGGCATGACCGCGATCCCGAATCCCTGTGCGACCAGTCCTGCCATACTGGAGTCCTCCTCCATCTCAAAGGCAACCTTCGGGAACTGATTGATCTCCTCAAACATCTGGTCAATGACCGGACGCAACCCGCTTCCTTTTTCAAAATAAATCTGCGGGTACGCAATCGTGTCCCGAAGATCTACGCTGCCATGGATAGCAAGCGGATGGTCTTGCGGCACTGCCACAACAAGCTTCTGATTTCCAATTTTCCGAAATTCGATATCCGGTTCTCCCTCCTGATAGGAAGAAAACACGATGTCATATTTATCTTCTTTTAATCCCGCTAAAATATCTCCGGTCGTTCCCACCGTAAAATGAAAGTCGATATGGTAATCCGGGTAAGTATCCAGAAAGTTCCGCACCATTTTTGGTGTGAAATTGCTTCCCATTGTATAAATATAGGCAAGATGGATGATACCCTCTTTGCTTCCGTTCAGTTCCCTGGTTCTCTGTACCCCCTCCTCGAGCACTTTTAAAGATTCCTCCACATAAGGAAGAAACAACTTTCCATAACGTGTGAGCACAATATTTCTTCCCTTTTTTTCAAAAAGCCTTGTGCCAAGTTCTTCTTCCAGCTGCGCGATCGCGTGGCTTAAAGACGGCTGCGTGATAGAGAGCATCTGTGCGGCTCTCGTGTAATGTTCTTCCTGTGCTAATATCTTAAAATACTGAAGCTGATTTAAATTCATTGTATGCCTCCATTATTACCACTTTTCTATTTTACCGGATCAAATGCATCTGCTCGATGACCCAGCTTTCCTCTTCCATATGATATTCACTGCCACAATAAGGACATTTTTTCTGCCGTACCGCGTCAAAGCTGCCGCCACAACCCGGACAGGAAACGGATGTGATGGAAAATCCAGGTGCTTCCTGTTTTTCCACATTTCTGCGAAATGTAACATCAATGCAGTCACCGCTCTTTTTCACTTTTCCATGCTCCTCGTAATGGTTTACCCACCAGGTCCGCACCGACATGTGCATAATATTTCCCTCCATGCGGATTCCATTCAGACAGATCCCGTTCGTATAAGTCATTTCCAGAATGTCAGAAAAAAGTGGCTCGCGCGCATCTGCACGGTAACAGGCAAGCTCCTCCGGTTTTTCGGCTAATACCGCCATACGCACAAGTGAAACAAGCTGTCCTTCAAATTTGTCAAAAGAAAAATTTTTGTCATAGCGCAGCATTGTGTTTTTGATTTTCCGTTTTGAACTGCCCCATTTTAATATAGGTAAATGCTTCATTCCGTCGTGATCAAAAAGTGTTGCCACCAGGCGGATATCCGCAACGATAAATCCAAGAAAACCTCCAACCAGTACCGCAGCAAAATAGCTGGCAAGCAATATGAGGGGCAATGGTTGTCCTCCTCTGACAATATTTGCAATCAACATCACCAGAAATACACCGGACATGGAAAATGTCATCGACTGTCTGAAGATCTGTCCATTTTTTGCGCTGGAATTACTTCTTATAAAGAAAAGATTGATCACTCTTGGAAACAAATCTTTGATCTGAAACACAGTGCCACAGTATGGACACCCCTCCCCTAATTTTGAGACAGAATTCACTGCCCCACAGTTTGGACAGGTCACGCGGATGAACTGGGTCTGCGCCTCATTCGGTGAATGTGCCACGATCTCGTACATCGCCATCTCCGTATCCCGCTCATAAACCGGTCCATTCTCATTTTCAAAAGAAAGTTTTCTGGATACATTCTCATACATCATATCCGTTGTGTACCAGAGAGATTTTCTCGATACCTTGCCTGTTCCATAGCTGGTTCCTTTGGACGGTACAACACTCTCATGCAGTTTCAGTCCCTTTTTGTCCAGACGTTCCTTCTGCAATTTGAGAAAATACGCCGTATCGCCGTCACAGTCCTGCGGTGTAATTCCTTTTTCATACCACAGATTCAATTCCTTTGCAAAACGGTCATACATGCCGCGCCCCTTGTCCCACTCCGGAACAAACTCCTCAAACGCTTTATTGTCTTTCCGATACTTTAAAATCCATTTCACACCGACCGCACACAGTACCACCCCGGCTGCCAGAAGTCCGAGTTTCACCACAGATACAATCTCCATTGTCATAAAGGAAGCTGCCAGCACGCCCGCTGCAATAAACGCTGCTCCCCTGAAAAGTTCTCCCCCGTCTGCCTCGCTCGCAGAATCTCTTTTCTGTGTACTGATTCCCGAAAAAAATGCCATAACGTTCCCCCTCTTATTTTCACTTCTTATTTTTTCATAATAAATATACCTCTCAAATTATAAATCAATCTATAGATTTTTTCTATCATTTCCGGGCAAAATAACAATTGGACATTTTTATCATTTCCATATAAGTTGAATGTAACGAGAAGGTCACTTTACCTCTCATTTGTTAAAAAATTAACGTCTGCCCACGTTATTGATTCCTCAGATAATATTTCAAATAAGGAGATTATTTTACGATGAAAACCAAATATCCACATATTTTTGAACCAATGACCATCCGCAGAATGACCGTAAAAAACAGAATCGTCATGACACCTATGGGAACCAACTACGGTGAACAGAATGGTGAAATGAGTTTCCTTCACATTAATTACTATGAGCAGAGAGCCAAGGGTGGTACAGGCCTTTTGATCGTTGAGAACGTAAGCGTGGATTCTCCGCAGGGTTCCAACGGAACGACACAGCTTCGCATCGACCTTGACAATTATATTCCAAGACTTTTCAAATTGTGTGAGAGCGTACACAAACATGGAGCCTGTATTGCGATCCAGATCAATCATGCAGGTGCTTCCGCAATGTCTTCCCGTATTGGAATGCAGCCGGTTTCCGCATCTGATGTACCTTCCAAGGCAGGTGGAGAAATCCCTAGACCTCTGGAAAAAGAAGAGATCCTCCACATTGTAAAAAAATATGGCGAAGCAGCAAAACGTGCGCAGATCTGTGGTTTTGACGCAGTGGAGATCCACGCCGGACACTCTTACCTGATCAGCCAGTTCCTCTCGCCTATCACAAATAAGAGAACAGATGAATTTGGTGGTTCCGCTGAAAACCGTGCAAGATTTGCAAAATTAGTCATCGAGGAAGTCCGTAAACAGGTTGGACCATTCTTCCCAATCTTCGTCCGCATCAGTGCTGATGAGTTAATGGAAGGCGGTAACACCTTAGAGGATACCTTAGAATACTTACAGTACTTTGAAAAAGAAGTTGACGTATTTGACGTTTCCTGTGGTTTAAATGGTTCTATCCAGTACCAGATCGACGCTAACTACTTACCGGACGGATGGCGTTCTTACATGGCAAAAGCTGTAAAAGAAAAATATGGAAAACCTTGTATAACCGTTGGTAATATCCGTGATCCGAAAGTTGCAGAAGATATCCTTGCAAGAGGTGATGCAGACCTTATCGGAATGGGACGTGGACTTATCGCTGATCCTGAATGGGTAAACAAAGTTGAATTCGGCAACGAGTGCGATATCCGTAAATGTATCTCATGTAATATCGGTTGTGCAGGACACAGAATCGGTTTAAATCAGCCAATCCGTTGTACTGTAAACCCAGCCGTTAACACCGGTGAAGATTACATGAAACATAAAGTGAACAAACCTTGCAACGTTGTTGTCATCGGTGGTGGTACTGCTGGTCTTGAAGCAGCCTGTACCGCAGCAGAAGTTGGATGCACAACTTTCCTGATTGAGAAAAAAGCAGAGCTCGGCGGACTTGCTTCCGTAATCTCCAAGATTCCGGACAAAAAACGTCTTGCAGACTTCCCGAACTACATGATCCATCGTGCAAGCAAACTTCACAACTTATTTATTTTCAAAAATACAAGTGCAACCGCAGAGTTGGTTAAGAGCTTAAACCCGGATATCATTGTAAATGCAACCGGTTCTGTCCCAACACTTCCCCCGATCACAGGTCTGCATGATCTTGTTGACAAAGATGGCACAAATGTTGCAACTGTATTAAAGATGATCGAGCGCCTGAATGAGTATCCAAAAGACATGACCGGCAAAAAAGTTTCCATCATCGGTGGTGGTGCTGTAGGTCTTGACGTTATGGAATTCTTCACCGAGAGAGGTGCAGAAGTTTCTATGGTTGAAATGCTTCCAATGATCGGTAATGGTCTTGATCCTGTCACAAAATGTGACACAAACGCTAAAATGGCAAAATACCATGTAAAACAGATGACAAACACTGCTTTACAGGAAGTAAAAAATGATCGTTTCATCGTGAAAAATCCAGAAGGTGAGATTGAGGAAGTTCCATTTGATTATGGATTCATCTGCCTTGGTATGAGAGCTAACACTCCTGTTTTAAGTGAAATCGAGGAAGCTTTCAGCGATACAAACGTAGAGATCGTTAATATCGGAGACAGCAAACGTGCCCGCAGGATCATCGAGGGTACAGAAGAAGGTAGAAATATCTTAAACGTACTTGCCCGTCACGATTATTTATAAGATAAACAGCTATTATCTTTTTATAAACTTCTCCTTATAAGTGAACAAAATCCCACCAGCGCAAAACTGGTTGGATTTTGTTTATTCTGAAAGCCGTACTGCCTCAATCCTCTTCTCTACTTTCCGGGTCATAGAACCGCTGACACCGAAATCTATCCCCAGGCAATCCAAACTCATAACTTGAAAGCATACAGGTAATGGATGTTTTCTTTTCCTCTAACTCTTCAAAAAATACTGTGACCGTAGCAACGATATTTGGATACAAAAAATATCTTTCATACACACGCACCAGCGTTTTATTCTGTGTATCCTGCCCTGGCATTTCTCCACAGTAGAAAAAGTTTTTCTTTTCTTTCTGCATTTCTGTATGAAATCGTCTTACTACAACTTTGAATGTCCCCTCTATCACCACCGGTCTTTTTTCCATTATGATTTCTCCTGCAATGCCTCATATATTTTTTCTACATTGTAATCTGGTGCATACTCGTTTAACAAATTGTAAATCTGTTCAATCATTCCTACAGATTCCTCCAACATATCCGCTGTTTCTTCTACTGTGCATCCCTTTTTATATTTCTTTACCGTCTGCTGAATGACACTCTCAATTTTTCCTGCATTTCTTCCTCTAAGTTCTGATTCACGCAAATCGTCCGCAAATAATTCTCTCAACGCTTCACACATTTTTTGCTCCTCCTTCAGCTCTTTCCAGTTTGCCCGCATAATTGTATCTGCATTGCTTAATCAAAAGCTGGATTATACTTTCCTTTGTGTTCAATCGTTTTCCCCTTTATCATAGTTGAAGTATTAATTTTTTCAATGTGTAAAATAGTCTTTATCAAAACGGAATTTCATCTAATATATAAAAAATATCTTTCAACATTCTTCGAACAAAATTTTTACTAAAAAAGAGCAATTATCTTTGGTAATTTTCATTCTGGACAAATAATTATTTTTATTGAATAATAATATTAAATTATTTCTCGAGGAATCAATTTTAATGAAAGGAGATTTTTTATGAGTAATGCAAAAACAAAAAAGCAAAAACTGACTGTCATTTTATTATGTATCTCTATTCTTCTAATGCTATTGTCTAGCATAGGAGCTTCTCTTATCCAAACTGATTTTGGAAAAGTAGAAGTAACGGAATTTAAAATTCCAACCAACAATGGTCGTTGGATTTCCGGAACTTTATTTAAACCCAAATATGCTTCTGCCGAAAGTCCGGTTCCACTTGTTGTGAGCTGCCACGGATACTTAAACAACAGTAAAATGCAAGATATTAACGCAATTGAACTGTCAAGACGCGGTGTTGCAGTAATCACTTATGATGCTTATTTTCACGGCAAGTCCAGCAGTTCCAATGCCGATGTTATGACCTCTACCATGACAGACGGTATTGGTATGGTATCAGTCGTTGACTATGCCTACGATGAACTGGATTACATTGACAAAGAACATATCGGTATTCTTGGACATTCCATGGGTGGTATGGCTGTCTGGACAACACTTATGTATTATCAGACACAGGAAATCAATAAAGTGCAGGCTGGCATGCCAATGGGATTTCTTATGTTTTCAAATGATGAAACATTCCAGATGATCGATGCAAACGTCGGTATCGATTACGCCAAATATGATGAAGGTGGCTACGCAAATGCAGAAGGAACTGGCATCCTGACCCCTTCCAGCCCGGAAGTTCTGGCTGCAATAAATTCTATTTATCCAGAAGAGAAAAAGCTTACCTCCGCCGAAATTGGAAAATATTACGGAAGTGCCGCAGACCGCACATTGCGTGTTGTCTACAATCCGTCCGAAATCCACCCGGGTATGCATTTTTCATCGGAGAGCGTCTCTTATGTAGTAGATTTCTTTTCTGCCTGCTTTGACCTGTCGCCTTCTATTCCATCAACGAATCAGGTCTGGTTTCTGAAAGAACTCTTTAACCTGCTCGGAGTGATTGGAATATTTCTTTCCATTCTTCCGATTACCCTGCTGTTATTGCAGATTCCTGTTTTTTCTTCCCTGAAATCTGCAAATGAAGAAGCCAATATCATCTCTGTGAAAACTGCTAAAAAATATAAATACTGGCTGAGCTGGTTTGCAAGCTGGATTATTTCTGCTGTTTCCTTCTTTCCAGTCTCAAAACTGGATGCTGTCTTTTTCCCAAATCAGACAGCAATGACACAGGCATCCTTTTTTACACAGCCTTCTACCAATTTTATTATGTTATGGGCTGTTTTCAATGGCATTGTCGGACTGATTCTATTTGCTATTTATCTGAAACAGGATGTAACACCTGAAGAACGGCATGCCATATACACCCAGTTAAAAATTGGAAGAACAGACTTCTTTTTAACACTTTTGCTCGCTATCACTGTATTTGTCCTGTTCTACAGCTTCGTATTTGCAGGTGAATACTTTTTCCAGACAGATTTTCGATTCTGGGTACTCGGTATCTGCACCTTTACCTCCGACAAGCTTCTGGTCTTATTGCAGTATCTGCCTTTTTACTTTATTTACTATCTGTCCATTTCCATGACAGAAAATTACGTATTATGTGCAGATCCTGCAAAGGAAACCAGAAATGTAATTCTTTCCGGTCTTGCAAATATGCTTGGAATTTTTGTAATTAATGCTGCACAATACATAAAATTATTTACAACAAAAACTGCTTTATGGACAGATGACCGCCTCTATCCAATGGTTGTTCTTCCACTGATCGTACTTCTTTTTCCCGCTGCCGTTATTAACCGGCACCTTTATAAAGCCACCGGAAAAATATGGCTTGGTGCGATGATCAACACTCTTATTCTTGTCATGATTGGTGTTGCCAATACAGCTACATTAAGTTTTCTGTAAAAAATATTTACTTCTTCATCATAGGGTTTTGAATAGTTGGTTCTTCCGTTCAAAATCCTGTGATGGTTTTCATCTGTATCCAATTATGCTATAATAGATTCATTACATGCAAGGGAGTCTATTATGCAGCTTAATTGGATGGGAAAATACAGAAACTTTTTAGAACAGTTAATTCGCTTTGGCAATTTATATGCACAAGCTTATAAAGTTGAAGATAGTTATACAGAGAGTACCTCTTTCTCTCCTGCTCAAATACAGATTATGGAATGTATTCTGGAAAATGAGGACAATAATCTGAAAATGGCTGAAATCGCTTCAAATCTTGGCGTTACACCAAGTTCATTTTCCAAAAACATAAAGAAAATGACAGAAAAAGGACTGTTGGAAAAATATCATACAAACCATAACAAAAAAGATGTTATCATCCGCGTATCACCATTCGGTCGAAAACTTTACGAAGATTATGTCCGTTTTGCATATGACAGAGCATACAAGGAAATCTTTCAAATACTTGATCAAATTCCAGCCGAATATATTGAACAGTTTACCCGCATTCTTGAAATTTCCGCTGATCAGACACAATTGGATAAACTGTCTGAGAAGGAAATCATCTTAACTAGAATCGAATAAATGTAACAAAATCTCATTATTCTGTACAATGATAAAAACAAGAAACACAGATTTCTTGCAAAGATGCGGTTTCTTCATGAATATATCCACGAACCGTCCAAGCTTTCATAAAGATACCAGACCTGTAAAAATCTGTAAATATGCAGATGGTTCCAACGAAAATATTTCCTATCAAAAAATGAGCCGGCAAAAGTATTTCACTTTTGCCGGCTCATTTTTCAATAAATCCATTTCTATATTAACTGAAGAACAATTTCTTCACATCTTCCACCGGCATATCCTGACCTGTGTACAGTTTAAATGCTGCGACACCCTGCCACAATAACATTCCTTTTCCGCCTACACAGGTGCATCCGGCTTCTTTTGCTTCTCTTAAGAGCTTTGTCTCCTCCGGATTGTAAACTGCATCTGCAACTACAAGTCCCGGGCGGAATGCAGACAGATCTTTCACAACACTCTGGTCATCCATCGGCTTCATTCCTACAATTGTAGCATTTGCAAAAATATCACTGGATTGGATCTCTTCCGTCATTTTTGCTGTATCTGCAATGTCATATACATTGACCACACACTCCGGTACTGCTTTCCTGATCTTTTCTGCGGTCTTCAGAGTTCGCTCGAAAAATGCGTCTTTGATATTGAAAATCGAAATTTCACGTGCTCCGTCTAATGCACACTGTACCTGAATCGCAGTCGCTGCGCCCCCACCTCCGGCTACTGTAATTTTTCTGCCTTTGATCTCAATTCCGTGATCTCTTAAGTTATGGACAAATCCCTCGCCATCTGTAATATATCCGGTCAGTTTTCCGTTATCATTGACAATCGTATTGACTGCACCGATGATCTGCGCCGCCGGTGAAAGTTCATCCATATACTTTGCTGCCTCTACCTTGTCCGGCATCGTCACATTGCACCCACGCATATTGAATGTTTTCATCGCCGCGATTGCATCTTTTACCTTATCTTCTTTTATATCAAATGCCACATAAGCATAATCAAGACCAAGTTTTTCAAAACTGTAGTTATACATTGCAGGTGAACCTGAATGTCCGACCGGTGATCCGATCAATGCCAGTAAACCTGTGTGACCTGAAATACGTTTTTCCATGCTAATCCTCTCCTTGTTTCGCTTTCTGTATTTATCAAACATGATATACGTTTTTTTGCGGATTGGCAAGCACTTTTTTCGTTTAAAGTGTTAAAGTTTTGTCAATAGTCTATGATTTCTATTTTTCCTGCAACTGTAACCCTGTTTCCGTCAGACAGTATACTTTATCGCATACCTCATCAATATACTTTCTGTCATGCGAGATACTGATGACTGCCCCCGGAAATTCCTTTAGCATTTCACGGATGACCGGACCGGACAGCGGTGAAAAATTTCTTGTCGGTTCATCCAAAATCAGTACATTCGCCCCGGACATACTCATTTTCAGTAGAAAAATTTTTGCTTTCTGTCCACCGGATAACTCTGCGATGGGATGATCCATCTCATCTGCCGTATATTTTAACGCGCCCAGAAATGTCCTGATTTTTGTCCGCTCCTCTTTTTTCCCGGTCTGATCTAAATATTCCACAGGCGTCACATGTAACTGCAACAGTTCCTCGTAATTCTGCGGCATATACTCCGCGTGAATGTCATTTCTGTTCAACAGCTCCTCCGCTATTTTATGAAGCAGAGTCGTCTTACCGACTCCATTTTTCCCGGTGATGCAAATCTTTTCAGAACCGCGTATGCGGAGAAAAATATTTTCAGCCAGAATGCGCTCCCCATCCGGCGTCCACAGTTCTGGCAACTCGTACTCGATCACTGTTTTTCCTGCCGGAATTGCCGCCTCCTTATTTCCAAGCTTAAAGAAGATCGCGCCCTCCTGCTCCGGCATCTCGGTCATGTTCTCATTTTCTTTTTCAAAACGCCGCTCCATGGATTTTACTGCGTGCATTTTCTTTTTTAACAGTCTCCCGCCTGCCGGGTTCTGCCTTGAGATCGTCTCCTGTGCATAGTCCACACTCTGATAAATACGCTTTAACTTTTCCTCGCGTATCTTCTTTTCACGTCTTTCACTCTCTGCCTGCCGCTCCTGATTTTCGAAATTGCGCAGCCGCTCTTTTCGGTACTGTTCGTAGGACATTTTTGTGATCGTATATCTGCTCACAGTTTTTCTGCGGATCTGCTCGATGTAAATGATCATATTCGCTGTATTTTCAATCAATGTCTCGTCATGCGAAATAAACAGCGCAATATGTTTCCAGTTTTGGATGAACTGCTCTAACCATTCCAGCGTCTCCACATCAATGTCATTGGACGGTTCATCCAGCAAAAGAACTGTCGGCTCCGTCAGAAGCAGTTTCATCATCTGCGCCTTGACTTTCTCTCCACCCGACAGTGTTTCCATGGGCTGCTCCCGGTAAAAGAAATCTGCCGGGACATGAAATTTTGCCGCCATCTGCCCCAGCGTTTTTGGTGTCTGCTCCAAAAAGCTCTCCTCTTCCATAAAAAACTCACAGACTGATAATGTCCGTTTTTCTTTCGGCAATTCCTGCGGCAGATAAGCGATACGCTCCTTCGTTTTAACCAATTCTCCTTCTGTCTCGCAGTAATCGTCCACCAGCTTTTCATCGTAAATCCATTTTAAAAGTGTTGACTTTCCATTTCCTTCTTCCCCGATGATAACCGCCTTATCGCCGTCATTTAACACACAGGAAAAATCATTTAAAATAACACGCAGGTCCTTTTTATGAGTAATGCTTAAATTTTTAATCTGTAACATAAATCCTCCTCGTTTTCCGAAGGAAAATGCGAACCCTCTGGTGAGCAGAGGATTTGTTCTCCCTTGTTTTCCGCAGGGGAAAAAAAGTCTGTTCCAGTTTCCTGAAACAGACTTTTTGAAATCTCTTATTCTGGCAGTTACGATCACTCTGGATGGATATCACGGTATCTGCTTTTAGTTTACATAATACCATCTTCATCCATAAATCCATGATGTCCCGCATTACATGCTACATTGTAATATCTATCTTCCACACCGATGTCAGCAAATGAGATTTTCAAATAACCTAATTCAGAAACACACAAACAAACCCTTTCCCCAGGTTTCCTAACTGTCTGTCTTGTTTACACAGAAAGCTTTCACTTTCCTTCTTCTGAATCAAATTATCTGTTAATCATTCCATTCACCCATCACATGCGTGCCTTTCTTTTTTCTATCCTTTAGCTTACACAAAAATCAGAAGTTGTCAAGAACTTTTACAAAATACACTGCTCATTCACACTTTACATGTGCGAGTAATGCATCAGAAAATCAAACAATTCTTTATTTGTTTCCCCATTAATCTCCTCTGCTTCCAAATACTGCGGCAATGGCATTCCCTGTTGACATTCCCCGCAAATATCAATGCCTAAAATATTTCCACTCTTTAAAAATGGCATCAGCAATCGTTCTAGCACAGGCAATGACATTTTTCCCTGACTCCAATTTGTCTCTGAATATTCTTCATCTAAAATATCCTTGTCTATGGAAATGTAAACCGGAAAGTTCTTTTTTATTTTCGAAATTTTATTTCCAGCTTCTCCACTTTGAATCTCTTCTGCCGAAAAAGTAACTAGTTTTTCCCGCAGTTCTGTGCTGGTGACCAGACCTTCTTTTTCACTGTATATCTGCCTGATATCACGCTCCTGCGGTCCGATCAAAATCAACTGCTGTAACCATGGATTTGTTTTTAATAATTTTCCTGCCCAATCGCCACAGCTTGTCATATGCCCAATCATCGGTTTTTGCATATCTGTGTGATGATCAAACAGAATCAGTGAGAACCCCTGTTTGATCTGTTCCGTCATAATTCCTGTCACATAGTGATAATTTCCAGAATCCAGAAAATGAATTCCGCGGATTCCATACGGTTCAATCCTCGCTCTGATCTCTTCTTCTGCACGTTTAGAACAATATAAATCACATTCCGCAATATCAGAACAGTCCAGCCAGTGAACTCTATCATTCTTTGGTATCTTCTCGTCACAATAGACATGTGAAAAATCTAAAATCAGATGATTCGTCGTCATATTCATTCCTTCCATCAAAATTTTCTTTTATGAGAGCAGTTTTTCGGTCCACTCCACTTCCCTAAAACCGGTCAGCACAGTATCTCCATCCACAACCAGTGGACGCTTCACAAGCATGCCGTCTGTTGCAAGAAGTTTTAACTGCTGCTCCTCGCCCATTCCCGGTAATTTATCCTTCAACTGCATGCTTTTGTATAAAAGTCCGCTCGTATTAAAAAACTTTTTCAATGGCAGCCCACTTTTTTCGTACCATTCTTTTAATTCCTCGTAAGTTGGATTTTCCTCTGCGATATTGCGCTCCGTATATGCGATATCCTTACCATCTAACCATTTCTTTGCCTTCTGACAGGTGGAGCATTTTGGATAACAGATCAATAACATATGATTTTCCTCCTTGGATTGAATTTCTATCAAAACTAGATCACGATGCCGTTGCAGTGATCTACCTCATGCTGGATAATCTGGGCAGTCCAGCCTATATATTTGCCGTGCTGCTTCTTAAAATTTGTGTCCAGATAGTCCACTTCAATTTCTTTATATCTCGTGCATGGTCTTACTCCATCCAGCGAAAGGCAGCCTTCCTCCGTCTGAAAAGCCCCGGTTTTCTTTGTGATCACCGGATTGATCATTGCAAACTGAAATGGTCCTGCTGCCACTACAATAATATTTTTGCTCACTCCGATCATGTTCGCCGCCATCCCGACGCAATGATCTAAATTTGCTCTTAAAGTATCCAGCAGATCCGAGATCACCTGCTTGTCTGCTTCAGTCGCATCCACTGATTTCTGTGCAAGAAACATTGGATCACGTGTGATCTTCTTTATCATTCGTTTATGCTCCTTCCCTGTTTCAAATTCTTTTTGCTATCTCGATTGCAACATATAGTTTATCCATATTATGATTGGCATCCGCAAGCCCGGAAACATCATAAACTTCCTGATCTAATACATCCCCGGTAACAAGAAAATTATATAACTCCCATCCGTAAAAGTCGCAGACTGCCTGAACTCCGGCAAGTTCCATCTCCACAGCAATGCAGCCCTCTTTTTTTCTCGCATCAAATTTGGCTTTTGTTTCCCGATATATTGCATCCGTTGTCCAGACTTTTCCTATAACATTTGGAAGTTTTAATTCATCAAATATCGCTTTGACTGTTTTTGCATTTTTCACCTCTATGTAATCTGCCGGAGGTGCATAGTGATAACTTAATCCCTCTTCCCGATAACTGTGTGTCGGTATCACAAATTTACCTGTTGTCAGCCCACTGTCTAATGATCCTGCCGAGCCGAACATAACGAACTTCACAGCACCAGTAAGCCAGTTCACCTCTATGACATCTCCACCTGCCAGTGCAGAACCGATATGACTTAAATATCCGGCAATTTTCATTCCCTCTATGTCAAACACATACACTGGTGTAATCCCATTGCAGCATCTTATTGCACCAACTTCCTGATGCTCATATGTATCAAGCATGTATTCAAATATCTGTTCTGAAAATATGATCATACACTTATCGCATAAATGTTTTTGTTCTCCATAAAAATCTTTTGTTCCAAATAAAACCTCTGAATTGTCAAATGCATCTGTTATCATTTTCATCCTCCTATCCTACCATAAACTCATCCGGAAAAGTAAATGCCGGAAGTCCGCATAAATACAGGCTTTCGGCATTTCTGTCCGCTATTTAAACTCGCAGAGTCTGGTTAGATTTTGGTTATTTTAATGTAGTTATCTATACCATTTAGTATTGATAACTCAAGCCTTTTCCACACATTATTTTTCGTTTCACACATTTTTAGTACCGATCCAGTCCCATTGCTATATTGTCATTATTGTGTGTAGTTCTGGTGACTTGCAGGTTTGTTTACTATTCAGAGAATAATCATCTGATAGTTTGTAAGTCCACCTATGGAAATTATAATCTCCGGACGATGTTTCTGCAACTAGAAATTTTGAGGTACTAATGGATAGCATCATTCTTTTCCATATCATTCATCAATTTATCAAAGTCACTTTCATATAGTGAATCCTGTATAACTCTGTATTTCTCAAACTCACTTTCTGCAAATTCCTTTGCAATAGCTGCTAATGAATAGAACTTATAATTGTATGTTTTCCCATCATCCGCAGTTTGTGCAAATTTTGCACAAACTGAATTTTCATCTAATTCTCCCTCTTTAAAAATATTGCTCAGATGTTTTGTAATCACACTTCTATCTACATCAAAAAGCTGCGAAATTGCTTTCTGCGTAAGCCATATATCGCCATTCTGAACCCTGACTTCTATTCCGTCTTCTCCTGCATCTCGAGTAAAAACTAGAAAATCCACAGTGCTATTTCTTATCTTTAATTCTTTGCTCATAAAAGAGCTCCTTTCTATATTCTCATGAATGTTACTCTTACATCTTATGGAATCCATATGTTTTAGTCCTATTCAGCTCAACCATTATCTCCAAATGTAATTTCCATCAATTCACTGGCTATCTCTTTACTCAGGATCCTCATAATACTGTCATCAACCTTATCCTTGGCCAAAAGATTAATATTTCCATACCAGACAACTTCCTGATCAATAACAGCAAATCGTTCACATGATTCTTCTACTGTTTTAATATAAAAACCTGCTTGACGCATGTCTTCATGTAACTGCATCCAATATGCTGCATCTCCAAATCTATAGGAATCAGGTGCCCATGTTACTATTGTAATCTGAACTCCTGACATCTGTTTTTCCTTTAGAAGATTAATCAGTTCATAGACTTTAGGTCCACTGATTACAGGACTTGAAATGATTATATTGTTATTCGCACCAAGTAAATCTTTATGATAATATGTACTATAATTGTCCCAATCGTATATTGCATTAACTGTCTGTTTGCCAATTTGTAAACCACAAGCAAGCTCATATCCAATCTGCTTGTATGCTTTTAAACGCTTAGCATACATATTATCAAACATTGGTATATGATTATCTACATAATCATATATTATTACATTTTCTTTATCAGCATAATCACGATTCAATCGACCGGCATACTGTTCAACAACTCCTCGAAATGATATAGGTGTTGCCATAAAAAGTGTATCCAGTCTTGGAAAATCAAAACCCTCTCCTACAAGTGAACCTGTAGCTATTAATATCAGAGACTCCGCCTTATCAACCTGATGCATCTGTTCCAAAATCTTCTTATGTTCTTTCTTTGAGTTGTTGCCTGTCATTAAGAATACATGGTCTGCATAATCTTTCAATCGCTCGTACAGTTTCTCTGAATGATCCTTGTATCGGGATAAAACAACTGGAGTGCGGCCTGCTGATACACAATTCTTAATATCCTCAATAATCTGTTCATCCCTTATATCATTATTGTGAATAATATCATATGCTTCATTTGGATGCATCTTACCATTAATCACTCCTCTTGGAGGTACAGTTCGGGTAAAACGCGGATATACAAGATGTTGTATCCCCTGCTCCATAGCCTTTTCCTTTGCTGTGTAACTATATCTTATAGGTCCTATCAGCATATAATTTATTTTTTCCAGTCCATCTCCTCTTTTCGGAGTTGCTGTCACACCATATACATACCTTGCTTTTACTTCTTTTAGCACATTTGCTATTGTTTCAGAGGCACAATGATGACACTCATCAATTAGTACAAGTCCATAATGGTTCAACAACTTATGATACTCACGCTTTTTGCACAATGAGCCTGCCATTGCAATATCTATGATTCCAGTCATTGAATCATGTGCTCCCTGTAATGTTCCAATCAGACTTTTTCTAGTTCTTAATCTTCCAGTTTTCGTTTTGTACTGTGGTAATTCTTCATCTATAATTAAAAATTTGTTTAGAGCATCTTTCCATTGTTCTATAAGTGCAGATGATTCAAGCAGAATCAGAGTATTCACTTTCTTTTCTGTAATTACTGCACTGCATACAACTGTTTTTCCAAACGCTGTTGCAGCATGAAGTATTCCATTATCATGCTTAGTCAGTTCCTTTAACGCCTTGTTCTGTTCAGGTCGTAGTTCTCCATTGAATTCTACATTAATATTTCTTCCCTGCTGCCTCTCGTCATCAATAGTATATTCAATTCCTGCCTTATCAATATTTGCTATTAATTCATCCTGCAATCCTCTTGGAATCTGTATGTATCCACCAAGATGGTCTTTTCCAAGATAAATCCACCTCGAAGTATCATAATTAGATGTTCCAATCGCACGATTTTTATAAAATACTGGGTTACTAAAGGCTGCCATTCTGCGAATCCTATTCTGCATCGCAGGCTTAAGATTCGTGCTGTCGACATATATACCATTTGATAATGTGATATCCATTTTCCCATCAACATCTGATTTTGCAAAATTTTTCATTCTATCCCATGGCTTTTCCCTATTTTCTTCATCACTGGATGCTTCAAGGTCATCCGCTGTAAATATCCATTCCCTTATCTTATTCTCCAGAAATTCTTCTGAAAGCTTAGGTTTACTTAATAAAGCATTCCATTGGTCAGGATAAGCATTCCAGTTACTATCTACAAATGCACTATTGCCATCTTTCAACGCCCTTTCCTGTAATGGCAATGCAATCAGGTTTCCTATTGCCACATTTTCTAAGGAATCCTGTGCTGGCAACATTCTATCATAATAATTGAATGACTTTAGATTCACCTGCTCTGCACCTTTATCTAAAAGTGCAAAGCCAAATTTACGAACCAATGCCGCCGATATTGGCTTGTCAAAGAATATCCATATATGTGCACCTTTTCCTGAACGAGAACGTTCTACCAAAGGTTCTATCCCATTTAATGCGCAGATATCTCTCATAGCTTCGACTTCTTCAATCCATGTATCATCTGTATTTGCAAAGTCCCTTTTTTCTGCATTCTTCTCATGATTATCAAAGTCAAACACCAGAAATCTACATGTTCCATCACTAAATAATGGATACACACCAATTACATCTTTTGTAGCATAAGAGTTTCCCCTCAAATGCATCAATATGGTTGATAAGTCTAATCTTGTATATGAACAGTATTTGCAATCCTTACAATCTATATGTGTATTTAATTTCCTATGGCAATTATCTGACCAGAAATTATCACACTGCGGATAATATGCCGCCTCTCCGTTTTTATTTACATTTCTTTTCGCATATACATCTGTTCTTCCCCAAAAGAATGAGAAAAAGAGCTTTGCCATCCTGTCTGTAATCTCTTTGGGATGCACAATCCTTTTACCCTGTTCTGGATCAAAATCCTCTTTCGTATCCGTTTTCCTTATACTTGCTAGTTCATTTTGATATGACAGTCCCGCTTTGTCCAATATGTTCTTTAATACCTGATTTTCCAATTGCAGATTGTTCAACTGCTTCTGCAATCTCGTCACATTCTCTATTGGATCACGCATTTGTCATACCTCCCTTTCCGTCATTATCTATTCATCTCAAGTATTCTTTTCACTTCCCGCCTCAATTCCCCACTGAATTCTGATAAATCATCATATGTAATTACTTTCAGTCTAATGAGACGAACAATATCCCCTATTACCTCTGATTTACTCATCTCCATGATAACACCCTGATGACGCTTATCTTCTTTTATCCGTTTTCAAGTTCCCAGAATTTCTCTGATGCAGGCTTTTTATCATCATTCAGAAAATTTGCATACTCTTTAACAAAACCTTCCATATAATTTTCCTGCCAGCCTGATAATCTTTCTCAAAATAGCATCCAATCTTTTTTTACTTATGTCCATGATTTTGAACCTCCTCAGTCTCATGTTAGTCTCAACAAACGATTTCAAAAATGAGACTAACTTTGAAATATTCGTTTTCAGAAAGCTCTTTAAGCGTCTCTCACGCTTTAGAAAACTTCTTCTTAGAATATTCTGATTTTAGTCACTTGATTTTTCTCAAAATTTCTATGACATTTTCTATGACATTTCTACGACATTTTCTATGACATTCCCCATCTTCATTATAAGAGTTACTTAAACCAAATTTGTGCCTTTAATCAATTCAGTTTTTACATTCTCATGACTTCAACACATAGAGCTTTTACATTTAGGAATACTCTATACCTCATTTTTATTCTATGAATACATACTTTCCCTTTCCTTTACCATTCACCGCTTTAACAACTTTCATGTCTCTAAGTTTTGTCATGACTGCTCTTGCTGTGGATGGTGAGCAATCAAGAATTTCTTTTATTTCTTTTGTGCCAAAAATCTGATTTTTCTCTATTTCATCATACACCTTAAGAATATTTGCTTTCGAAGGTTCATTATATTTTTGTTGCTCAATCGCCGACTTTATCATATCAACCGCCGATTTTTTATCGTCAATCGCCGACTTTTCTTCTCCGATCTCCGGCTTTTGGTAATCAATCAACGACTTATTGACTGCAACAGCCAATTTTTTTAATGAATCAGCGGTTTTCTCAACAATAGTCTTTCCAACTTTTGAATTATAAATAACCGCCTGCAACATAAACGTATTTGTATGATAAACTGGATCTTTTAGTCCCACCTGCTCCAACTCATTACACATACGATTAACACCTTCGCCAAATTCTTTTACAAATTTATAGTTCTTTAAAAACTTTGCAATCTTAGGATTTCTGGAAAAATGTGTGAAACGTATATTGTCTGCCCTTACAAGTCCCAGAAGTTTCCCAGGACTTTCAACTACTATATGGTCATCAAACATTTTTATCTGAATATCTGTACCAGTAATACTATAAGCACGATGAGTAACAGCATTTACAATCAATCCTGTGTGACAAACTTAGGATATTCCTCATCTGTAACAAATGTTCATCTGGTCCAAGATATGTTTTTTCTTTTACCTGCGTATCCAAATATGCAATTGCCTCATTTATCAATTTAAGCAGTGTGCCTTCAAAGATGACGTCTTTTATTACATTCATCTCTGTTCCAAATTTTTCTTCTGTTCCCTCATAACGTATAAAACGAATCCTTGCACGAGGAAAGAAATTTTGAGGATTCTTTCCAAATAGCAAAATTGCAGCGGTACTGATTTGAATCTCGCCATCTTTTTCTTTTATGAAGCCTCTGTTTTCTTTGAGATATTCCAATGGACTTTTCCCATAATCAATCTCATCCGTATATTCTTTTACAAAGTCCATATCTATATCATCTATCGTAGCATCAGGCACAGCCTTATCTTCAAAGTACCGTTCTCCCTTATCATAATTAAGCTGAAGACATTCCTCAAATGTCTGCAATTTAGATTTATCACCAACTCTTAAGAATACATCATCTGCCTGATTTGCATGCACTTGTGGACTTGCATCAATATGCATTACAAGTACATGATTCTCTCTTCCCTTTTCATCAACACACAGAACTTTTTCTATTCCAACTTTAATAGTTTCGCTCCTTTAGTTAAATCGCCAGAATAATATCTTCGAGATTTATTATCAAATCCGCTAATTCTATTTCTGTTCCACCTGTAGGAGTAAATTTTAAATCTGCATACACAAGTTCTTTATAAAAATAATTTTCCGAAAAAGAACTCAACAGCTTTTCCGAATTTGTCACTTATCCACCACCTATCTATTATTGGCAAGCCATCATCTATCAGCATTTCATATTTAGCAATAATAAGGCTGGAATTTTTCAATCCACAGGCTTAATATATCTTCTTCTTTTAGTTGTTCCAATACAAGCCAATAACTCCTGATTCACTAATTCGTTTAATAATTGTCTTGTCCTTGGACCTTTTAATCCTATCTTTTCTGCCACCTGTTCCGCACTATATTCAACACCAGCCTCCATAATTGCTAAAATCTGCTGATTTTTCTGCTGAATCTGCTGATTTATCATCAGATTCCTTTTCCATCTTCATCACAAGTGTCACCTGATCGAGATTTGTATCTTCAATCAATTCAGGTTTTATCCATCCTTCTGACTTCCACACATCAAGAATTGTCGGGAATCCAGAGCCAGCATTATCGCCAAATCCAACCAATCTAAGCATAGTCTGCATATGCGGATTTCTTGACTTTGAATTGCCTCCACGATAAATATCCTCTAACCCTCTGCTTGAAGTAGCAGGTATCACATGTGAAGTGCCGCAGACTCAGGACAACGGCTCAGATGTGACGATCCGACCTCAGTTTGAACCTGCGTTAGTACCACCAAATACCGCATCAGGGAAAATCATCCAGATTCCACAAAGAAAAATCATTTAAAAAAAATCCAGCAATCATCAGGATTTCTTGCTATTAAAGTTAATGACAAGCACACAAAAACGATAAATCAGTACCACCCGTCAAACGGGTGGTTTGCTCAGCGGCTATAAGCCTTTGTTACCGGCCAGCGCCTAAAGACGC
>OKDF01000092.1_pt1 | contig 56045 bp, 65 predicted proteins | sample 1613721 | NCBI WGS metagenome assembly OKDF01 (sample SAMN04436873, study PRJEB24849) | human gut metagenome | biome: human gut; feature: NICU; material: stool | host: Homo sapiens | place: USA: Saint Louis, MO | collected 2011-09-21
ACACAACCCGCTACGGGGGAGACTTACCCGAAATCTGATTTATTCAACAAAGCCCAAACGTACATATACACAAACGTAATCAGAAAGAAGCCAATTAACGTAATTAATAGCATGCTGGTTTGCAGAGAATAGATATATCCCAGCCCGGCAATTAATACCAACAGCCCCACCCCCATAGTTTTTCTGGGTATTTTATCCATGACCAGCATGGCGATAAAAATCCCAAACGGCGCGCCAAACATACTCATCGTGTTTAAGACAATCGAGTCTTTAAGATTAATGCCCTGGGTCATAAATATCGTCGGCAGCCAGTTAATTAAGGTATACTGGACAACGTTCATGGCGATCAGGACAAAGGAACCTAAAATAACGCGTTTCAGCAACACACCTGTTAATAAGGCCGAATAAGGAACTGCGCGCGGGGCTTTGCCGTCATCTTCAATTACCACAGGCGGTAGCGGCTTGCCGGTCTGCAGAACAACCCCTTCTTCAATGGCACGCATTACCTTTTCAGCTTCGGCGTAGCGCCCGCGGGACTCAAGCCAACGAGGCGACTCCGGGAAACGACGCCAGGCAATAATAGTCGCCATTAGCGACAGTACGGCCGGGATCAATAACTGTACTCGCCAGTTCCATTCTGCGCTAATTAACGGCGTCAATCCCATGGCGATGAGCGAACAGAGCGGATAAGACCAGTTGCCGATAAACGAGACCCGGCTTGACCAGGTGCCGCGATTTCTGCCAGGCATATATTCGGTGAACCCGGCAAACAGGGTCACCAGGAGCGCCCCTAATCCAACCCCCATGACAAAACGGCAGGCGATCAGGAAGGTCATATTCGGTGAAAACGCCCCAACGACCATGGCAATAATATGAATCGCTTCATACAGAATAAATGCGTTTTTACGCCCGATTTTATCGCCAATGATCCCACCACCGAGCGCGCCGAGAAACATTCCCGCAGTCGTAATGGCGGAAAACGTAGCGGTGGTGGAATTATCGGTCCAGCCAAGTTCTTTTAACTGCGCGAGAATTAATCCGCCTACGGCATTACTCCAGCAGACCAGTAATCCGAAGGCGACTATGGCAAACATTGACGAATGCCAGCGACAATCTGGCAGTCGATCCAGCCTCGCGCCACAATGCGGTTTTGCTATATGTTCCATCCGGGAACCTTCCTTTAATAAATGGGCTTATTCATCAAAGTCGTAGGTCATGATGACCTTAATCGCGGTTTTATCGACCATAGCGTCAAACCCTTCGCGCCATTGCGACAGGCCGATACGGTGAGTGATCATCGGTTTGACTTTGATCGCACCGCTGGCCAGCAAGCGGATAGCATTACGCCAGGAGGTGGAGTCGTAGGCCATATGACCAATGATGCTTTTGTTCCACGCGGTAATGTCGTTGATGGAGAAATCGAGAGGTTTGAAACCCATGCCCACGCGAACCACTTCCCCGTTGGGGCGCAGCATTTCGATAGATTGTTTGAGGGCAATATTAGCGCCGGAGCATTCGATAACCAGGCCCAGGTTGTCTTTACCGCAGATTTCCTGGCAACGCGTGACCACATCTTCGGTCGAACCGTTGACGACCGCTGTCGCCCCCAGCTCTTTGGCAATAGGGAAGCGTACCGCGACATCCTCTTCCAGTCCGACCATGACGATGTTCACTGCCCCCATGATGCGCGCCATTTGCACGGAAAAGAGCCCTAATGGACCGGTACCAAAAACCACGACGTCCTGGCCAGGTAGAAATTTGGATTGTTGAGCAATAGATTTGTAAGCGTTACAGATAGGATCCAGCACCGCGGCTTCTTCATAATCAACGCCCTGCGGGATCTCCCACAGTGCATGGCGGTGAATTTTGAGAATCTCACCTGGCACCAGGCAATATTTCGAAAATCCGCCCCCCCAGGTGTTGTTATCAAGTCCTAAATTAACTTTTTCTGTACAACACAGAAAATCACCTTGTTCGCAGGCCGGACATACACCGCACACGTGCCCACTGTTGTCAGAAACCACCCGCTGACCGACTTTCCAGTCCTTGACTTTGTCGCCGATGCGGACAATTTGTCCGGCAAATTCATGGCCGCGGATGGAGTTAAATTGATCCGATCCGCTATCAACATTGTAATGCTTCATGTCAGCGCCGCAGATAGCCGCCGCTTTGATTTCAATCACGATGTCATCCGGGCCGCAAATCGGCTCCGGTACATCAATCATCTTATAGCCGCCAAAGGCCTTACCAAATCTTGCCAGTGCTTTCATTGCGTCTTCCTTTGTTGATTTGTGGTTTTGCTTCAATGGTCGTCATACTTAACCACACAATCTTCAAGGTCAACATTAAATCTTTAAAACGCAGATATAGATCTGCATTTCACAACTCAGATCACAAATACAGCAAATTTCATTATGAGAAAATGAAGGAATGACAATGACTGACCACTAAAGGATGCCTTCTGCCGCCTCGCTATTGTCCATAAATTGAACTCTCTCGCAGTTTCAACAGGTTATTGCTGCTAGTCTGGCAAGGCTGTTTTTTCGCCACGCCATTTCCGTGGCGTGGTTATTTTTATGTCAAAGAGGAACCACTATGAAACGTTTGCCCTTGCTGGCAGCTTTGTCCTTGCTTTGCGCTTCCGCGCTCTCTGCCCAACCGCTGATGTCCGTCGGCTATTTTAACGGCGGCGGCGACGTCACCGCCGGGCCGGGCGGTGATATCGATAAGCTGGACGTCCGGCAGATCACCCATCTCAACTACTCATTTGGCCTTATCTATAACGATGAAAAAGACGAGACCAATGCGGCCCTGAAGGATCCTGCTCATCTGCACGAGATCTGGCTGTCGCCGAAGGTGCAGGCGGATCTGCAAAAGCTCCCCGCCCTGCGTAAACAGAATCCGGACCTCAAAGTCCTGCTGTCGGTCGGCGGCTGGGGCGCGCGTGGTTTCTCCGGCGCGGCGGCGACCGCAGAAAGTCGCGCCGTCTTTATTCGTTCCGCGCAGAAAATCATCCAGCAATATGGTCTGGACGGCATTGACCTCGACTGGGAGTTTCCGGTCAACGGCGCCTGGGGACTGGTGGCCAGCCAGCCGGCTGACCGCGACAACTTCACTGCCCTGCTGAAATCGCTGCGTGAGGCAGTCGGTGAGCAAAAGCTGGTGACTATCGCCGTGGGCGCCAATGCCGAGAGCCCGAAAAGCTGGGTGGACGTCAAAGCGGTGGCCCCGGTGCTGAACTACATCAACCTGATGACCTACGACATGGCCTACGGCACGCAGTACTTCAACTCGAATCTGTATGACTCCAGCCACTGGCCGACGGTCGCCGCAGCGGATAAATACAGCGCCGATTTTGTGGTCAACAATTACCTGGCCGCCGGGCTTAAACCCAGCCAGATGAACCTCGGGATTGGTTTTTATGGCCGGGTACCGAAACGGGCGGTCGAGCCGGGGATTGACTGGACGAAACCGGATGCGCAAAACAATCCGGTCACCCAGCCCTATTTTGGGCCACAACAGATCGCGCTGTTTGCCTCGCTGGGCTATGACCTGAGCAAAGACACCTACGTGAAATACAATGATATCGTGGGCAAACTGCTCAACGATCCGCAAAAGCGTTTTACCGAGCACTGGGACGATGAGGCGAAGGTTCCGTGGCTGTCGGTGCAGTCCGCGGAGGGCAAGCCGCTGTTCGCCCTCTCCTATGAGAACCCGCGCTCGGTAGCCATTAAGGCGGACTATCTCAAGGCGAAGGGCCTCGCCGGGGCCATGTTCTGGGAATATGGCGCCGATGACCAGAATCAGCTGGCCCGTCAGCTGGCGGAATCGCTGGGGATCAAACACTAATCATGGCTGTTCCGCCGCATCGTCGGCACCGGGAGGCGTGACGCAGGCAGCATCGCCTGCAATGCAGGTATATCACGCCGCCCGGGATAGGTTATGATGCCTGTTATCCGCTGCGCCAGGGGTTGGCGCAGCTTAACCGTTTGACAGGAGGCAGGGGGCCATGGCCTATATCCCCAAAAATTACGCACGTCTGGAAGTGGGTTACCGCGAAAAGGCGCTCAAGCTTTTTCCCTGGGTGTGCGGACGCTGCTCACGGGAGTTTGTCTACTCCAATCTGCGCGAGCTGACGGTGCACCACATCGATCACGACCACTCCAATAACCCGGAAGATGGCAGCAACTGGGAGATGTTGTGCCTGTACTGTCACGATCACGAACATTCCAAGTACACCGAAGCCGATCAGTATGGCTCCACGGTGGTGGCAGGGGAAGATGCGCAAAAGAGCGTCGGCGAGGCCACCTACAACCCGTTTGCCGATCTGAAAGCGATGATGAACAAAAAGTAAGCGAAGCGGCTGACCGCCGGACGCGGTCATTCGACATGACGCCATCCGGCGCGCGGTTACCCGACGCCGGAACGTCTCACCGCCGGCCGGCGGTTTATTGCAGTTTAACGGTGGCGATCGGCTTCGGCACGATGCCAAAATCCTCTTTCAGCTGCTGTTTGCTCTTCATTACCATCTGCCCGCTGGTGTCGATGGTCATGTGCTGGGCGTCGGTGTTATACCGTGCCTGCCAGAGCATCACCAGCTGCAGGCTATTTTCCTTCTGCTCCGGCGTCAGCGCGACGCCATCCGGCCATTTTCCCAGCTCTACCGCCGTCGCCAGACGCTGATACACTTCCGGCGTCATACTGTCGATAATTTGCTCAATATCCATCTTCCGCTCACCTCCGCCTGGAATAATTTGCTGAATCGTTTCTTCAACCCTTGATTTGCTCGCCATTTTGCTCATCGGTGAAGCTCAGCGATGCCGAGTTGACACAATAGCGCTCGCCGGTCGGCTGCGGACCATCCGGAAACACGTGGCCGAGATGGGCATCACAGTTTCCGCAACGGATCTCAATGCGCTGCATGCCGTGCGAATTGTCGGTCAGATAGCGAATGGCCTCCGCGCTTACCGGCTCGTAGAAGCTCGGCCAGCCGCAGCCGGAGTCGTATTTAGTCTGGGAGTTAAACAGCGGCGCATCGCACACCAGGCAGTGGTACACGCCATTTTTCTTGTTGTGCAACAGCCGTCCGGTGAAAGGCGGTTCGGTGCCATGATGCTGCGTCACGTAAAACTGCATTTCGCTCAAGCCATTTTTCAGCTCTTCCGGGGTGGGTTTATTCGCCATGGGCTTACATCTCGCTTTGCAATGGACTACTTTCGCTCCAATTCTAACAAAACATTAACAATGAAGCGTACACTTTTGTTCTAAACTTATCCGGTGCCCACAGGCAGCCAGATAATTGTGACTTAAATCACGTTTTTATCTTAAATGCCCTTTAAAATTCCGCGCGCAGCCCCCATATGGAATTGGGCTCAAAGGGAAAGTGAGGCAAATCAATCGCGCAAAGGTCTGCTCAGGATTGATTTGTCGCAATGATTGACACGATTCCGCTTGACGCTGCGTAAGGTTTTTGTAATTTTACAGGCAACCTTTTATTCACTAACAAATAGCTGGTGGAATATATGACTATCAAAGTAGGTATCAACGGTTTTGGCCGTATCGGTCGCATTGTTTTCCGTGCTGCTCAGAAACGTTCTGACATCGAGATCGTTGCAATCAACGACCTGTTAGACGCAGAGTACATGGCTTACATGCTGAAGTATGACTCCACTCACGGTCGTTTCGACGGTACCGTTGAAGTGAAAGACGGTCATCTGGTCGTTAACGGTAAAAAAATCCGTGTTACCGCTGAACGTGACCCGGCTAACCTGAAGTGGGACGAAGTTGGTGTTGACGTTGTTGCTGAAGCAACCGGTATCTTCCTGACCGACGAAACCGCTCGTAAACACATCACCGCTGGCGCGAAAAAAGTCGTTCTGACTGGCCCGTCCAAAGACAACACTCCGATGTTCGTTCGCGGCGCTAACTTCGACGCTTACGCTGGCCAGGACATCGTTTCCAACGCTTCCTGCACCACCAACTGCCTGGCGCCGCTGGCTAAAGTTATCAACGACAACTTCGGTATCGTTGAAGGCCTGATGACCACCGTCCACGCTACCACCGCTACTCAGAAAACCGTTGATGGCCCGTCTCACAAAGACTGGCGCGGCGGCCGCGGCGCAGCTCAGAACATCATCCCGTCCTCTACCGGCGCTGCTAAAGCAGTAGGTAAAGTACTGCCAGAACTGAACGGCAAACTGACCGGTATGGCGTTCCGCGTTCCAACTCCGAACGTATCTGTTGTTGACCTGACCGTTCGTCTGGAAAAAGCAGCGTCCTACGAAGAAATCAAGAAAGCCATCAAAGCCGCTTCTGAAGGCGCTATGAAAGGCGTTCTGGGTTACACCGAAGACGACGTTGTTTCTACCGACTTCAACGGCGAAGTTTGCACTTCCGTGTTCGATGCTAAAGCGGGTATCGCACTGAACGACAACTTCGTGAAACTGGTTTCCTGGTACGACAACGAAACCGGCTACTCCAACAAAGTTCTGGATCTGATTGCCCACATCTCCAAATAAGTTGAGATGAAAAAGTAATCTGTAAGAGCGACTTCGGTCGCTCTTTTTTTTGTCTGCAGAGATAGGATTGCACAATGATAAATAAAATTTTTGCTCTCCCGGTGAATGAAACCATTTCTCCCGTGATCTCCCGTCGCCAGCTGGACGACCTGGAGCTGATTGTCATCGACCATCCGCAGGTGAAAGCCTCTGTGGCGCTGCAGGGGGCGCACCTGCTCTCCTGGAAACCCGCCGGTGAAGAAGAAGTTCTGTGGCTGAGCAACAACACCCCGTTTAAACAAGGCGTCGCCCTGCGCGGCGGCGTGCCGATTTGCTGGCCCTGGTTTGGTCCTTCTGCGCAGCAAGGTCTGCCGTCGCACGGCTTTGCCCGCAATCTGCCATGGACCCTGGAAGGTCATGACGAAGACGACAGCGGCGTCATGTTGACCTTTGCGCTCCAGCACAGCGCTGAAACCATGAAGCTCTGGCCGCACGAGTTCACCCTCTATGCCCGCTTTAAGCTGGGTAAGACCAGTGAAATCGAGCTGGAAGCCCACGGTGAATTCGAGACCACCTCTGCCCTGCACAGCTATTTCAACGTCGGCGATATCGCGGCGGTGAAGGTGAGCGGTCTTGGCGAGCGCTATATCGATAAAGTGAACAATGCCGAAGAAGGCGTTCTGAGCAACGGCGTGCAGACCTTCCCTGACCGCACCGATCGCGTCTATCTCAACGCCGACAGCTGCAGCGTGATCCATGACGACGCGCTAAACCGCACTATCGACGTGGTGCATCATCATCAGCACAATGTGGTGGCCTGGAACCCGGGCCCGGCGCTGTCCGTCAGCATGGGCGATATGCCGGACGATGGCTACAAAACCTTCGTTTGCGTCGAAACCTGCTGCGTAACCCAGCCGCAGAAAGCCAGCGAAGAGACGCCCTCTCGCCTGGCGCAAACCATCAGTGTGAAAAAACGCTAATAGAAAAAGCCCCGTTGGTAACGGGGCTTTTGTTTTTCTTTGCCGTGAACGATGGGTTAAACCATATCCAGCCGGGTTTTTCGCTGCGGCGGCGGATAGAGGCGGTCCAGCTGCGCGAGCTCTTCCCCACTAAGGACGATGTCGAGCGCTGCGGCATTCTGCACCACATGCTCAATACTGGCCGCTTTCGGGATCGCCAGCACTCCCGGATGACGAATCACCCAGGCGAGCAGCAGTTGCGCTACCGTAATCCCCCGCGCGTTAGCCATATTAATGATATCGCTATGCTGAAAAAGTCCATCGCGTAAGCGCCCCGCCTGCGCCAGCGGGCAGTAGGCCATCACCGGCAGACTGTGCTGCTGGCACCAGGGCAGGAGATCGTATTCAATGCCCCGCGATGCGAGATGGTAGAGCACCTGGTTGGTTGCACAGTGCTCGCCATCCGCCGTCCGCCACAGCGCCTGCATATCCTCGGTGTCCAGATTAGAGACGCCCCAGCGGCGGATCTTGCCCTCGGCCACCAGCTTCTCCATCGCCTCAACCGTCTCCTGCAGCGGGATATCCCCGCGCCAGTGCAGGAGATACATGTCCAGATAGTCAGTCTGCAGCCGGCGCAGGCTGTTTTCACAGGCGCGGTGCATCGCCGCTTTGCCGGCATGCCAGGGATAGACTTTGGAGACCAGCACTACCCGGTCGCGCAGACCGCGGATCGCCTGGCCCACCACTTCCTCCGCCCCGCCGTCGGCGTACATTTCCGCCGTATCGATCACCGTCAGTCCATGGTCGATGCCCGCCCGCAGTGCAGCCACTTCCTGCTGACGCTGCGCCGCATGTTCGCCCATATACCAGGTGCCCAGCCCGATGGCCGGCACTGCCGCCTGCTCGCCGAAGCGTACTGTTTTTTTCACCATCTTCTCCTCCTTAACCGTATGCACCACCATAAAGCAAAACAGGGCGCAAGGCCCTGTTTTGATGCATGAAGCGCACTGTAAGAATGCACAATCAGAAGGTGTAGGTGATCCCGGTGGAGATCAGACCGCTCCAGGATTTATCCACCATCGGACTGTCGGTAATTTCATCCGACAGACGCGTGTAGCGCGCCACGCCGTAAACGCTCCAGTCACCAAGGAAGCGATAGTTAGCCGACAGTTCCAGATACGGGTTCCAGCTACTGTCCGGGTCATAGCTGCGCATGCCGCTGCGGCGCGACTCGTGCCGGGAGACACCATAGTAGTATTCGTTCTGATTGTCGCTGTTCCACTCCACGCCAATACCCGGCGTCAGCGTCAGGTTACCGTTGGTGTAACGGTACAGCCAGGCGAGATCCCAGTTAATACCGTTGCTGTTATCCAGCGTATCGCCGGCAATCGTCGTGCGCAGGAAGCCATAGGGCGTGTTGTGGACATAAGAAAGACCGGCCATCACGGTCGATTTACGTTTATCCAGTCGACGCATCTGCTCGCTGTCGCTGTCGCCCGGCTTGAAGTACATTGGCGACCAGTAGGCCGTAATCGACAGTTTATCGTTGGTGTCATTCCACAGGTAGTAACCCCCGCCCAGACCGTGGAACCAGAAGTTTTCGCTCTCATAACTAATGACCGGCACCGGGTAGACATCCGCATCATATTGCTTATACGGATGCTCAACGACCCCTACGCCAGCCCCAAGAGTGAACTTCCCGTCGGCATGCGCCGCGCTGGCGGACGTCGCTATCAGCACGCCGAGTGCCAGAAGTTTGATTTTAGTCACAATCCATATTCCCGTTGTCAAATAATCAGCCCGTGCAGTGTACCGTCGTAGGTCTCATGCCTCAAATTCTTTACCCGATATGACACAAATCGTTCACTTTGCCACCCTTCTCTTACCATCCGGTGACAGCCCGATGACAACTTTACGTCCCAACGAATCAAAAAGCGTCATGTTCAGGATGAGTTATTGATATGTCATTGAAATTGATTTTCTGCGCCATGCAAGATTTCTAAATGCATCTACGCTTAAATTTAGAAGGTGTAATTGCCGGGCACATTCACGCTACCCCACCCGCAACCTGGCATAAGGGTTGCTGGATACCAGGAGAGCGATGTTCAGCTTATGTCTTCCGGGGGCCCCCACTATTCATATGAACGGCTCTCAACCTGTGCTAAAAAACGAAAGGACGCATACCATAATCAATGGGAACATTTGAATTTTCGTAAAAAAAAGAGGCCATGCGGCCTCTTCTGTGTATCAACCCTTTGGCGGGAAAGGATCATTCCCGTAAGAATCTCTCTCACGTATCTGTCCATCACGCCCATGAATTAACAATTCACTTTGTTGATGGCGAGCTATCTCACGAGCCGCTTCTATGGCTTCAGCTTGCGTTGAATGTACAGAAGTTGCTCGTTCATTACCTTCACCTTTTACAGCCCATCCATCAGGATGTGTTACTACATGTTGGTTTTTACCCATCTAAGTTACCTGCTGTGTGAAATACACCATATGGTGTCGTTAGTAATTATAGATACTATATATAGCGTTGCGTTTGTGCGGAATCACATTTTTAATACTCAACAGTAACCACCTCACACACAACGCTCGTTCCGTGCCATTCGTCCTTATAGATTGAAGTATCGATACCGCATCCCGGCTCAAGTGACCATCCCGTATCGTTAACAAACTTCTTGTACTTCGCAGAATCCCTACGCTCGCAGCAATGTACTCCACTGTACTGAAATCCTGCTGAACCTTGCGGTACGATCCATACGCCATAAGGGGCTAATGTCGCTCCATGTGTGATCACCTTGTACTCAAACTCAGTACCCGTATAACGGCCTGTAATCGCCTCTGAGGTTTTGATCTTACCGAATGGTGGATTGCCATAGACCACATCGTAGCGTTCACTGGTAGAGTACTGGAGAGCGTCACCAACGATCCATTCAGCCTCTGGAAGTACCCTTTGCCCAATCATGACGTATTCGGGATTCAGTTCTACACAGGTGATATGTTCTGGTCGGTTGCGTTGATACTGATCGAATGACAACCGCCCTATCCCGGCACATAGTTCAATGCAGCGTCCTGTACACCCGGCATCAATGATGAAATCCCATGAGAGCATTTCGGGAGTGAAAAAAGCACCAGTAGCCCCAACGGCATCCCCGGCGTAGTTCTGAAGGATGAATTCTTTTTCGTCGTATGTGAGTGGCTTATCGGAATAGACAAGATCCAGTACTTGTTGATGTAGTTTTGTTTCTTTTTTAGTGAGTTTTGCCATAATAATACCTTGTTTAAAAAGGTATTTATCACGGAGAAAATATGAGACTAACTGTACCTGAAATCGATTGTAGCGAAGGATTTACCCCCGAAAATGATATTTTCAATAGGAAACAGTTCAGCATCCAGTTAGAAAATATAATTGAAAATAGTGACGATGATAACCTTGTCATCGCTTTAAATGATAAGTGGGGTAATGGAAAGACCACATTTCTAAAAATGTGGGAGGCCGAAATAGCTAAGAGTAATAATTTAAGCGTTGTATACTTTGATGCTTTTCAAAATGACTTTCAAACAGATCCTTTTATAGCAATAGCATCGCATATATATGCTAAAATCGATGATGAAGACGCAAAGAAAAAGTATCTCGCCGCAACCAAAAAAGTAGCATCTGTACTATTAAAAACGACACTAAAAGTAGGTGTAAGTGCATTGACACTTGGAGTTGTAAAAGGTTCTGATCTCGAAGGTGTAGGTAGTGAGATCAGCTCTGCCATTAATGATCCTTTAGAAAGTTACATCGAAGAAAAAATAACACAACTTGATAAAGAAAATAATACACTTGAGCACTTCCGCTGTACACTTAGTGAGATCGCCGCAGAAAAAAAACTGGTCTTCATAATTGACGAATTAGACCGTGCAAGACCTAACTACTCACTTGAACTACTTGAAAGAATTAAACATGTATTTAATACAAAGAATATATTCTTCGTTCTTTCCACAGACAAAGAACAATTCATGAAAGTCATACAAAAAACTTATGGCTCAATAGATGCAAACATGTATTTAAATAAATTTGTTCATTTATGGATGAGTCTGCCCAAAAATGACAGTCCTGAAAGAAAATCGTATGTTCTTTCAAAATATATAAATTACATTAACAAGAGAATCTTAAGCAGAGATTTAAATCTTCAGTCATCACTGGACGTTTTGTCATACTTACTGAGGGTTAATAAATTTAGTTTACGAGATGCAGAGCGATGTTATTCTCTTTTACTACTGTGCAATGCAAATGTTGCTAATGGTTTCAAATGGGAATATCAGGTTGGTATTGCAATCGCCGTGTTTCTTAAACTCAAAGATGAAACTATTCTTACAAAAATAAAAGAAAGATTAATTACTAAAGAACAACTCATGGAAGAGTTAGGCGTTACGCAACTACCTGAAGAGGAAAGCTATCATATTCTTTTAGCATTGAACACTGAGTATCTAACACGCGAAGGTTATGCCAAAGCATTGAGAGATGGTGATCAAATGATCTTTCGCGATGGTTTTGGTCAGCAACCATTGACCATAACTCATGCGATTGAGCTTATTTATAACTTTCAATAAGATTTAATCATTTAACTACCCCCAATCAATATTATCAGTACTTTCCATATCTCATCAAGTGGAACTATGGGAAGTACTACACCACATAAGGCCAGTACTGGCACAATGACGTAGTTCCATAGAATGATGAACGTCAGTACCCAGCCTAAACCCTGTCGCCACGTGAAGCCCTTACGTGTTTCTTCAAGTGTGATCTCGTTCTGCTCGTGACTGTTCTGTGCGTCCAGTTCCTGTTTGCTTTGTTCTTTTTTCTGGAAGAAACCCAATCCAGTTTTGATTAAATCAATTATCATTCCAATCATTCAATAATCCCCACACAATATCCCCAAAAGTGCTTTCCTTTTACAAATAATTTCTTACTTTCGATTAAGTACACATTCATTTCATCACCCTGTAGTGACCATGTGAGTACTTCACCATCTTTAAAACGTTGCTTTGTCTCGTAGCAGACATTCATAAAGCACTCAATCTGTATATCTGCTTTCTTCAATTGCTTTTGGAACTTCTTCCCGAGAAAGCACTTATTGATTGGCATACTATTACCATCTGGCGTAGTACCATTTAGTGTTATCTCACCCGTAAGTTCACCATAGTGTTCTTCAAAATTCATATTATCCCTTTTTTATAACAAACGATCCCTGTATACCTGCAATAACAAGTCTTGCCCCCTTTTCTGCTTCTGCATAGAAGTCATAAATGATTTTACGTTTCTTACTTTCACGTAATCCAATTACTCGCTTTTCTTTTTTCTTCTGGCTGGTATCAATTAATCGCTCCTTACCATTCTTCCCTGTAATGACCTTATAACGCCCATTTGATAGATTACGTTTCAGTCCTGCAATGTTACCAAACCGATCAAGACGTGCTTTACTCGTTGGTACAAACTTATCAATGGCCTTTTCCTCAACGAGTACGTCATATAAGTACTTCGCTTGTAGATCCTTCACGAGAATGGTACTGCGAACACCATTACCAACTTTCTTGTACATAAAGAGAATGGAACGCTGAGTGAAAGGTACTGCTCCTTTATCGACGGCATTGTTTAAGTCCATTTGCATTTTGGCTGATAACGCTCTTGACCTTTTGATTATTTCGTTCTGAAAGTCACGTCCAAGACGTTGACCCGTTGTATTAAGATAGGTTGTTGCGTTATTCAGTCCTGTTATTCTGCCTCTAATCATATTTACCTCACGCCCAACATTTCAATCAAACTCTGTAGCACCCGGAACAATTCAATTCGATTTTTTGGTAATCGGGATTTACACAGAATGGCTTTATTAAGATTATCGGGATGTAAACCGTAATAGCTAATCAATGCAGTTTCAATCAAAGTAGCTTCTGCATCTGTCTTAAAACAGTACAGAATCTTTTTTGAGTACTCCATACCTGAATCAATCATGGCATTTACACTTTTACTGCTGCCCGTATAATCCAGCCAGTTACTTTCCGTTGAAGTACTTTTAAGGTTTGAAATGTCTTTGATACCTTTATATATCTGCTTCTTCCCGAAGTAGTACTCTCCCGTTTCGGGAAATTCAATTAAGTACACAAATGAACAGTACAGACCTTCATTTACTTCCTTGATATCCCATTGTTCTGGATCGAACATCGTCCAGTTGTTATTAATTCTCATCACTAAATACCCATATGTAATTTATATAGGTATTTAGTGAATGGATTTAAAATGCAGACTTAAGGAATATGAAGGTACGATTGCCTATCAGACAAAATTGGGTTACTTCCGTAATGGAAAATTCTTCCCATACTCTGATTCATTGGGATTCAGAACTGTCGGGTATGGTCATTTAATCAAACCGGGAGAAAATTTCAGTACTGGATTATCCCCCAATGATGCAGAGGCTTTACTTGATAAGGATATTGCAGTTGCCCGAACTGGATTGAGTACATTACGTTTAGGTACTCTCCCTGCCGACATTGAGGACTATCTGGTCATCATGATTTTTCAGTTAGGGGTAAATGGCGTAAGTAAATTCAGAAAACTACTGGCAGCAGCAAAGGCGGGAGATCGTAATGGAATGCGGCGTGAGTCCGTTGATTCATTATGGTACAGGCAAACGCCAAACCGGGTAAGAGATATGAATAATCAATTAACATAACAAAGGGGCATTATGCCCCTTTTGTCTTTTCGAGAATTGTAAGAATACGCTCAATCTTCAAATCCAGTTGATGAATTTGATCTTCAAGATTACGTAATGTCTTCTTCATTTCATCCTGCTCTGTTTCGAGGCGGTTTATACTACTACTGTGTAGTTGTATCTTCGCTTCAATCTGCGAAACTCGCGTGAGCAAATCTTCAGTATCAGAAGAACTGTCACGGAATATCGTATAAAGAAAACCAAGGCCAGCGATAACAAGAGCAACAATAGTACCGAAATCCATACATTATGCCTTATTATTGTTATTATGAGTATTTATATCAATAGCCAGTGAAACTTGCTAAAGCAATTTGAAATCCGCTGTTCCCCATTGCCTGGCGATATGTCTTCTGGTTTTTATTCACATACTGTAAAGAGAATGAAGTACTGCTATTCCTTTTAATCAAAATGCCAGAATAGCCAACTGTACCACCATCATCGGATATGTTGCCCGGACACTGACTAATGCATATCCACGGATCGGCAAAACTCGTTGTAAGCGTCAAGGCAGTACCGAGATCATGAGAGGATGGCACGGTAAGAAAACCCTGAATACGTGGCATTGTACCCGCACTGGCAGCAGACCAGATCAATGTTCCGGCACTGTTATACACATCGAGATAGCCTGATGTAAGAGCCGTAGTATTACTGGAGAGCATGAACCGCCCTGAACCTGCCTCGAACATTGCCGAGCCGGGAAAGCAGTACTTTCCATTCGTCTGTAGCTGAAACCAGCGTAGCCCCGTATTGGGGAAGAAATTTAGGGGCAAATACCCCAGCGTACTCCCGTTACCAAAGGCACTGTTAATGAGATAGTAACCTGTGTCTGAGAGTGTACCCATTGCTTTAACTGAACTCATTACGACCGATTTATTATCGGAATCTATCGTAAGAGCACCTGCTGAATTGTAAACCTGAAAACCTGACATAGTGATCCTTACACGTCATATTTGTATATATCGAATGTTAATGTTTGGGCATAAACGCCACTCACTGGAAGATATTGAACGGTAAAAGTGTTAGTACCCGGAATACAGTAAAACTCATTCCAGTACTGACTCACTCGCATTACTGCTAACCAACCCGTAGGACGCATACCCGACCAGGCTACGCTCCATGATGTAGTACTACCAGCCGATACATTAAGGTTGACTGATCCCATATATCGCATGTTGTAATCACCAATATCGACAATTAATCGTCCAGACGCATCCCAGCATTGTAAACCCTGTGCCATTACCACAACCCCATTCTTACACGTAATTTATTATTGTTATCGTAGATCTGAATGAGGTTATTACTGATAATCATCTTACCTGTGCCACCAGATCCATTTATATAGAAAGTACCTGATTTATTTATCTGCCACCCCGTAGAGTTAGCAACATAGTTAGTACTTTGTATCGTGGCACCAATTTTCGCATTGGTAATTTCACCATCGATAATTTTTGCTGCATTAATACTGGCATTGGCAATTTTCGCATTTGTGATCGCTGCATCTGCGATGTAACCAGTACCGATACTTGCCGCCTGAATCATGGATGTTTTGATGTAAGTAGTACCATTCACGATTGAGAATGGAGCCGTACCGCCAACTGTCGCCGCACTACTGCCGCTGACAATAAATTTATCTGCTGCGAAATAGATAGCACTGTTATTACTCGTTCCCTGAGAAGCAACAAGACGGATACCCGCTACAGTACCGTTAGCATTGACGGACAATGAGTACTGGCTGTCTACAGTGCTTGCAGTTGCCTTTGTACTCATCTGCTGGTTAACCGTGGCAATCTGCCCGTTCACATCACTACGTAGCTGTATAACTGCCTGTGATTGTGCTGTGTCATTATCCGCTACCGTCTGATTCAGATTGGTTATGCTTGCCGTATTTCCGTCTACCGTGTTTTTCAATGTAGAGATTTGCGTATTGGTGTATTCATTCGATTCATTAACGGCGTTTTCAATTGTCTCATTCAGGCGGTCATCGAGATCAAGTATTCCATTGATCTGTTCTGCATCATCTTCCGTAAACTGGTATTTGCTATTAATACTGACAGTCTGCTCTGCTGAGTACTGAATATTGTCCTGTCCAAATACATCAAAAAATCCGACCTTAACTTTATATTCACCATCTGGAATATTAGGTATACTGTCAAATTCAGGTTTATTACTGGTGTATAGTTTAGTACTCGTACCATTAACAATACTCACTACTGCCCCGGCGTAATCTCTTTCAGTTGATGGAGTCCATGAGGCGAATAAGTTGCCAAAACCACCTGTGAACTGAACACCCTGCACTAATCCACATTGTTTATTCTCAACGGTGATTCGTACTTCCTGTGAATAAGTACCATTATTGAATCCCTGAGCAATAATGCCAATAGTAGGTTTACGTACTCTGAGTCGATTCATTTTAAGCATAAAGTTGAATGTATTGCTCTGCGTATAGAATGTATCGATTAAATCACTACCGTTATAGATATTAATGATGTAGTACTTGAAGTAATCAGAAAATGAACGACCATTAACGATTAAGTTCTTCTGATTATCCCAACGAATATTGAAATCAGCAGAATCAGTTTCATATTGTCCCACGGTGCGATTTGCCAGTAAGACACCAGTTACGGAAGGTAATGCAAAGTTATATGTCGGTACTAATCCCGTTAACGTTAGTCTGTTACTGGTAAGGCCGAGATTGTTATATGCCTCAACCCCAAAGTCATAAGCCGCCGTGTCTGAGAGGCCGAATAGTTCAAAGTCGGTTTTCTGCGTGTTAGTACTTCCCGCATATGTCCATGTACTGGAGCTGCTCAACTTATAGTAGATGTAATAGCCCCGTAGCCACGGATCTTGTGACGCATCCCATGTGAGATCGACAATAGAGCCGTTTGTGGTGTTACCTTTGCGTACTGCCTGTAGATTCGTGGGAGCCTTTACGCTCAGTTCGGGAAACTGGATTGAACCACCAGGCGACCAGATACCGGGATCTACGCCATCATACATCGCATCAGGGGCTTCAACTGCCGTGATCGTAACGTACCCAACGTTCTCCTGATCGGTTGCCACATCTTTTGACAGTACCTTAAACTTCCCTGAAATGTTCAGTTCGGTATTACTGACGGTGATAGCATCCCATACCTTCAGATCCCAGCCTTCACTTGTGGTGAAGGATACAGTTCGTAAGGCGTACTTAGCCTTGAGTACATCAACATTGACCATCTTCGCCAGTACATCAGCGTCATAGCACCATGAGTAATCACGGCTTAGGGTAATAACCTGCCCGTCACGCTGGATTGCCTCATCAATTGTAATATCGGAAGGAATGCGTAACACGTCAGTCGTGTACATACTGGCTGGATTGGTGTACTTCGCATCAACAGTATTGAAGTAGTCTGTGCCACCGCTGGTACTGATCTGTACTGCACCGAACATGTTATTTTCATTGAATGATGCAACTGAAAGCGTTTTACGATCCGTCGTAATACAGATTTGCCCTGCATGAACATACATAATACCGCCAAATACCTGACAGATATTTTCAATGTTTTCCTTATACGAGCGTTGATAACTAATTGAACCATTTGCGTAATACTCCATCTGGTCACAATACGCTGCGGTTTCAAGGAAGGTATCGAGATTAATTAATCCCGGTTCAATTCCCATCCCGTATGTTGTATTGGTCAGATAGTCGTAGATAATTGATGGTGGATTTGACGTCGCCAGTACTGACCCTGTTGCGAGGTCTAATATCCTCTGCCCTTTCATTTCAACAGTCATCGTGAACTGATCATTCACGAGTAGATTCTGTTCTAATGATTGTTGTGTTTTTTTGATAACCGCACTGACAGAAACAATGCCTTTGCCAAGAAATTTATTTGTCCACTTCGGCCCTGCGTATTGGCTGGCAAGGGATTTAGTACTGGTATAATCACCACCAAAGCGTACTTCCAGTTGTAGATATTCCTGATACTTACTGGCAATATTCGCCTTTGGTACAATACCATCCTGAGTTACCGGAACGGCTAATACTGGTTCATTATCAATATAAATCTGGTTTATATTCTTTTCAGTTCCCGCGTAACATATTGCCTGTTCGCTGAATAAGTACTGTGAATCACTGTTTGGGATGTTATACCATGAGACAATACTACCCGTGAGAATGAACGAACCGCCCGATACCCCATTTTTATGGGGGAGTTGCCCACCGTACAGTACTGGTAATCCAGTGGTAGGACTCGTTGACCTGCTGAGAGAATCCGTTACATCCCCATAACTCTGTACGCCAATCTGTCCCAGCATACTTGTTGCAACAAGGCTTGCAGCCCCTGCCGCTGCTCCCCAGCCAATCGCGGCTAATGCCGTACCGCCAGTGAAGTAAACCGCCAAAGCGACAATGACTGCCGTAATTATTGCTCCAAAGAAGCCCCCTAAACTTTTCCCCATTCCTTTTCTTTCCTTACTCTAAAATATCTTCCCTGTACCGGTTTTGGATGAAGTTCAAAGCCATCATGGCTTTCATTCACCCCAAGTACTCGACCTGATACAACCACTGCCATAATTAAGGGGTTATCGGGATCTAACCAGATATCTCCGTCTATAACGTGCTGTACCTCATCACAGTACTGTTCAACTATTTGACCCGTATGATCCCATCCTTCTTTTTTAAGTCCTGCTATGCCCTCTTTAACGCTCGTATAATTTCGATTTGCAAGGGTACTGCCAGTGAATAGATCAATAATGCGGAGTACTATCAAATTACAATCGTTATCACCATACTTATAAGGATTGTCGATTGAGTACTGAATTATTTTCATTAATTCATTATGCATCATTTGTATCTCCACGTTTGATCCTGATTCACCTGTCCTAATAAACTAAAGTATTCATCCCCTTTATAGAGAGATTGATATACTGAATTGGCGGCAATCAATGGCGGCTGTCTGTCCAGCTTTTTATAAATGCTGTTCACGTAAACTGTCATTTCATTCGTTTTTTCATTTGGATCGGCTACTGCCTGAATGTAATCAATAAACCCTGAGAACATCAGCATGGAGTACAATACAGTACTGTCATAGGGATTCAGGATAACGAGTGTAATATTCATTTGTGCATCTTTAAGGAAGCCCCCTAAAGCAAGTGCTCTTACACTCGTGTTCACATTACTAATTTTGAAGTTAATCGCATCGTTGTTGATCCCCTTCTGTTCGCTGAAAGAAGGCAATGAACCACTAATGATATCGGGAAAACTAATGTACTGGTTACCATTCAGATCAATATCAATAAGAGAATCAGTCCAGTGAAAACCGTTTGTACCTTTCGGGAGTACATCAAAACAGGTAACATGAACACCTAAACTCATTACGTCCATTACGCTGAGGCGTGTTTTAGTCGTGCCCCGAACTAACTTCCAGTACTTCAATAATGTTGCGTTAGTTAAAATACTTTCGTCCATTAGATAATATTCTCCGTTGCCTTTAATGTGATATTCATGATGTTGCCAACGGGCATTGTATAATCATTATCGGGATCTAATACTGCTTCAATTTGAATGTTGTTATAGATAATTGGTTCACTTGCCTGTACGGTATTTTGCAGTACAGGGAATACGGTTAATGAAGTACTGGTACGGTCAATAATTCTGTATATTTTTTTATGATTCGTGAATTGTATTAATTCACCAACTGCCATTGAATTATTATTAGTCGCGATTACCCTTGTACCCTTAGATGCGATTGACTGGCTTGTTAATGCCCCGCTCTGTACTCCCCTGTAAGTACCCATCAATCCGAGCGAGAATGTGAAGGATTTACCTTGAGAGTACTGAGCCAAAAAGTTTTGAACCTCTCCAATACTGGAAGGATTGAAACTTAACTGAAACTGAATCTCATAGTATTGAATGCCTGTACTTCTCATGATACGTTGACCTGTCCACGTTTGATTTGAGTAAACAGGTTCAGTACTTTTAATCTGGAAGTTTGTTATTTTTATTTGATTTGAAAAGGATGCCATTTTGATACCTCTAAGATCCTGTTATCGTATTTATATTAAATCGCCCGCAGTTAGATTTTTTTCTAATTTAAACTGGCAGGCCGCATCTGTAATAATGGCAATGCTATTGTTCATTGCCCAATTAGGTTACAACGGTTATGACAAAATACGAGATAGCTCTGATCAGGCTTACAAACTGAGAGTTTTACTTCTGAGTGAGATCAGTAATAATCTCTTAACTCTGTCAACAGGTGGTGATGAGTCTCATGCATTTGGCACAGTAGATATTTGCATTCCTCTTCCTGAAGATGACAAAGAAGCAGTTGATAAAATGGCACTCGTCGCCACTAATCTTCACGATGAAGTTTATTACTCACAATTAGATAAGTTATCGATCTTATCAAAAGATGAATTAAACACTGTAGTAAAAAGTTATCATTCCCTCACTCGATTAAGAACACTTTCTTTGGAACTGGCATTTGTCAAACCATTACCTAATAATAAAGTAAAAATTCTACGAAGTGAGTACAGCAATCTTTATAACTCTCTTTTTGCTCTTTCATCTACGTTTGATAATGAGACTAAAAACCCCTGAGAAGATAGATTTTAGGTATTTCGTCTCTGACTGCTTCTCACGGCCTGAGTAACGCTATTAGCGTGTTTCTTCAACATTTCATTGAATTTCTTATCATCACCTGCAACGTCTCCCTGAATGATCAAGGGGGCGTTGACGGTGATATCTCCAGCAGTACTACCGCCTTTCTCCTGAGTATCGAGGAACTTAGTCAGCTTCTTGTTAGCTTCTGGCTGTACTACACGCTCACCGGCTTTCAGTACAAAACTTTTGTTATCCATACCTGCTGGCAATTCATCTACACCGCCGTGGAACTGCCCACTTGCAGCCCCCTTCGCAGTACTGATAATGCTCATACCTAACGATAGTACCTGAGCGTAGTTTGCGAGGCTTGCGGGCCAGGGCGTAGCAAGAGCCTGTGCTAATGCTGATTGTATTGAGAGTACTGTCTGAGCAATAGTAATGCCCTTACTCAATGCGAATGCCGCCTGTGCTGCCCCTGAAGATTCACCAAACGCTGCCACCATGCCATCACTTAAGGATTGGGCTGTATCGCTGAAAATAGTCAATTGTTGCTGTGCATTCTGGTTACTGATATCGATAGCCTGAGCATTATACTTTGCCGTAATCTCTGCCTTTCGCTTTTCATAATCTTCATGACCCTTCAGTAATAAATCATTCTGCTGAAGTTCTGCATTCATGGCATCCTGATTATCTTTCAGTAATTGATCGGTATTATCATAACTTAAGGGATTACCACCATTGATACGCTGATTCTGCTGATCTGTCAGGAATGATTTTTGAGTACTGTTCAGTACACCAGAAGAAATTAAGCTATTTGTATCTTTCAAACCCTGATTGGGATCTTGATAACCAACCATTGAATTGATTAAATCATTACGTTGTTTAGTACCAGAAGCATTTGCAGCATCGACATATTCTTTAAGTTGTTTTGGTGATATTCCAAGAACCTGAGCACTGTCCGTAATCGTCTTAAGAAAGGCTTTCTGTTGCCTGTCAAACTGCTGTAGGCGTACTTTGAAGCCCTCTTCCCCGACCTGAGCAAGTGCCGTTTCAAGATTACGCTGTGCCTGTAGCCTTTTTGCATCAGCCTGCTTTTGGTCTTGTTCTGCCTGTTTCCGTAGCTGATCGGCTTTCTTCTGAGCATCCTCACGTTCTTTAGCTTCGTCTTTCCAGCCTCCTTGCGGAGCCGTAACAGTAGCTATGTCACTACGAAAGTTGTTCACGAGTCCTTCAAGATTGGCCTGAGCACTGGCGTACACACTCTGCTTGCCATTATCCATACTGCCAGTTTGCAAGGCTGCACCCTGATAGTTTAAAGCCCCGGCGGTGCGTAGCTTTTCCCATATGTCTAAAAAGTCCTGTAATGACCCCTTCGACGTTTTAATCTTTTCGTTCAGATCTTCAAATAGCCCTGCTTCATGGGGCTTCTGATTGGCTGCATCCAGTACTGCATTCATTGCCCCCACGAGTGGATTCAGACCATCAGCGATAGTACCTTTGATACGGGTAGTCAGCTTATCCAGATTCTTATCGAACTCTGCATAGTTAGCTGCTGCTTCGTTACTCACGGCGGCGTTCTGGCCCTGTATGTACGTCATTGCATCGGCTTCAGTATTGAACTGCTGTAGAGTACTGATCATGTGGCTTGAATCACTTGCCAGTGTCTCCATGACGTTGACGATTTCGGCCTGTGATTTACCTGCATCCCGCATGGCATAAAACGTGTGGATCACGGCCTGCATACCGCCATCTGCTTGTTTAAGGTACTTGTTATACTGCTGTAGGTTTAGCCCGTACTCTTTAAGATCGTCACTAACACCGCCCCCGGCACGGAACGCATCACCAAGTTTATCGAGCGTATCCTTGTTGAAATCCCCAAACTTATCCATTTCAAGGCCAAGACCGCTAAACGCCGCCGATAGCTGCTGAAGCTGCATCACGGACAATCCAGTACTACGACTGATTTCATTCATTTCGCGGACATATTCGCGGCTTGAATTGACCAGTGCAGTAAGACCGCCAATACCAATTGCAGCAGCCCCCGCTAATCCCGTCATTGCCGTACCGAAACCGCCAGCAAGCCCACTAAAACTGCCAGTGAGATCTTCAATTACACCGCCAGCATTTGAACCGAATTCTTCAAGTGATGAGGTGCCTTGTCGCAAGGCACGCTGTAAACCTGACGTATCCCCGTCAATATCAAAACGAATTCTATTATTATTTGCCATTCTTCTTTCCTAATACCTGATTCCTGATAGCGTCACCGATTGATTTAATATCATTGGCCTGAGCTTCTTTTTTCTTCTGTTCTTTCACTTCTGCTTTTTCTTGTGTAGTGAGATCGCTATTGAGAACATCCAGAAAATCAAAATCAGCAACTTTGATACTACGCCGTGCCTCTGGCGTGAGATTCCCATTACTTATCGTGGTGTAATAGCACTGATAAGCATGTTTCAACATCTCAATTTGCGTACCTGTCGGTTCTATATAGACATCGTAAACCATAAGCATATCGAGTACTTCAGGATCTAAATTAAAGTACTCATCTGGTGATAAACCACGTTTATTGACCATTTTACAGAAGTACCGCAGATGGCTATCACTTCTTACTTTTTTTCGACTTCATCCACTGGATTACTGTCACTGACGAGTTGAATGATTGCCTGATAGATTTTGCCCTGCATAACATAATCAATACTGTTAACATTAATACGCCCATCAATATCTTCACCAGAGAAAATAGGATCACCATTTTCATCTTTAACACAAAGAATGAGAGTATTTGCCACATCAGTACAGCTTGCGAAATCGCGACCACTTGGACGGTGGATGTAGAGCGTGAAGCCTTCGATCTCAAATGGTTTTAGCTCAGGTTGTAGTTTCTTTTTTAGTTCCATTAAATTCATCTGTTATCTCCTTATACGAAAAAGGGAAAGTTAATAACCTTCCCTTTATTTATTAAATTATGGAGTTTCAGTAATCAGTCCTGAATCAATAGCAGCACCATCTACAGCAAGCGTGAAGGTCTTAGTTACGACTTCATCCTTGTCACCTCCGATAGTCGTACTCGACACGAAACAGGTGTAGATAACGTAGAATCCTGTTGTTTTAGTGGCATCTTCAAAATAGCTGAGTTTGATCTGACAACGTTTCTGATCATCGGCCAGCTGTTCTAACTTTTGGTGTACTTCATTATCTGGCAAGTAGTTAACTGCAAGACTAATATCAGGGATTGATTTAGTACCTAATAGTTTCCGGTCATACGCGTTATTAAATGTTTTTACAGTAATTACTGTACTTTCAAAGCCTGAAGTCGTGAAGGTATTCACTTCGGGGATTACTTCAAAATCCGTTGCAATAGTACTGCCAGCACTTGTACCTACTTCGACCTGTAGGTTAGCACCAGCAAAAATATCCATAGCCATATTTATATCCTTATAAGAATTGAATTGACGGGATAAATCCATTTATCCCTTTTATATTTATTTATTATCAAGTAGTGATTGTACAAGTACTTTCAATGTTTCAATTTCGGCTGCAAGTTCATCATTCTTTATTTTTAGTGCCTTGATAGCAGCAAGGCCATCTAACATCATGGGTGTTTCATCGAGATGATAGAGATCACCGACTTCTTTAACGTATTGTGGATCAATATTCATAATCTGCTGTGAAACCACACCACGTCTTGGTGTTTGATCCTCATCAGATTTAAAAGTGAAGTTCACAAAATCCATTTGCGATATATTATTGAGTGCAATATTAAGATCTAATTGTTCACCAATATTCTTTGCTCTTTCATCGGAAACTGAAGATGTTGTTATTTGTGCCCACGCTCCCCATGCGGCAACATTCGTTTGTATCCGAGAATAGATACGATTCGACGTATCATAAAAACGTTGTTGATACCATTGATTGGTTGTTCCCATTGCTGAAGTGCCACCGACATTTAAACCCTGAGTTGCCTGTGTAAATAATGAGCCATAGATATTTCCGCTTAATGGACCATTTGACCACGTACCGCCGACAGCTTGCCACCCCTGATTAACAACATTCATATCAGTACCAGTAGCTGCTTGTGATGAGCCAGTAGGTGCAAGCCCGCCATTATATGAGACTTTAACCAGTCCCTGGCTTGGTCGGTCAAACTCGATTGCAACCTGCCCTGTATTACTATTTTGTTGTCTCCAGAATATAGTCGGAGTTAGTGCGTCGTTAACTTCAAATCGAACTTTATAGCCAATAGTTGATGGTGTAAAACTTGTGGATAGAAAGTCAATCGCGGGCCAGGTTTCACGCGTAATAACCAATGAATTGTATATTGATTGAACTGTCGAAAAATTATTTGAACGATCTAATGTTGGCACTTCATGAAACTGCCATAAATCAGTTGGTGTAGCTTGTCCTGCGGCAAAGACTCTGTTTCCGTCCGGTTGTACAAATAATCCTGCATAAGACGGAGAACCATCGAACTGTGCAATGAAACCAGCACCACCGAATGTACCTGGACTACCAACAGTTGAACCAGTGATTCTTGCGAAACCTTTGTATTGTTCAGCATTAGCCATATCGCTGATATGTCTTGGATCTTGCCCTATACCGATTGCTGAAAGCGTTCCTGCTTTCGAATACACATCAAGTGCTGTTTGAGCTTCCAGTTTCGTAGCTGAACCAGTACCACCATTACTGATCGGCACAATGCCAGTAACATTACTCGCTGTACCTGAGACATTACCCTGAATAGTACTTGTGAATGTTTGTACACCGTTCCACGTGTTAGAAGTCGAGAGCAACGGAACAGTACTACCTGATGTACCAATGTTTGTTGTCGCTGCCGTACCAAGCCCTAAAGCTGTACGTGCTGCCGCTACCGTCGTAGCCCCTGTACCGCCACTCGTTAAGGGTAATGCCGTAGATAGGGATAGCGACGATAAAGCTGCCGTACCGCCAGTGATAGCGACTGCGTTAGCATTCTGCGTCGCGAGGCTACCTAACCCGAGATTAGTACGTGATATTGCTATGTTCGCAAGATCCGAAAGGTTCGATGTGATTTTAAGCTGTGCATCATTCGTTACGCTGGATAAGCCAAGATCCCCTTTATCAAGGATGATATTACTGCTTAATGGCTTGCCGTTAACCGTTGTGGTTTTTTGTACATAATTCTCACTAAAAGTATCGACTTCGCCCTTTGAATAAACATCCAGATTGTTACGGGCTTCTTCAATATCAGTTAGATCAGAAAGGTTATTACCGATCGCCAATTGTGCATCGTCAGTAACGGAGCCAAGACCAACATCATCTTTCGAAAGTACTACATCATCACTGAGTACATGCCCGTTGATCGTTCTGCTATCCGGTACACTGCCTGTGTCTGAACTCGTCAGTACCACATCATCAGAAAGTACATGGCCATTAACGGTACGTTCTACAGGAACAGCACCAACATCACCCGGAGTCAGAACAATGTCAGTACTCAGTTGCTTGCCGTTTACCGTTCGAGTGAGAGAAACATAGCGTGCGTCCATCTGTGTAGCGGTATAGATACGAGTCCACGCTGTAGTGGCATTCTTCGCATAGATACTTAGCGTTCCCGATTTCGTCATTGCAAGGGAACTGACAGACGAGCCATCAACAAGACCCATGCCCATCATGTCGGCCCCGGCAGGATTGCCCGCCTGTGTAGACGGTACTTTGATAAAACTGTTCCCTGTAGGGATAGCCGGTGCGTACTGAGGAACATCTGTTGTGTTTGAACCTACACCATAATCTCCCTGATAGACCGGAAGTAACGCCGTAATCGCCTGACTACGGGCAACAACATCAGTTGGGGTAAATTCATAGGTTTTGGTTACTACGCTATCCTTATCCCCGGAGAGTTGTGTACTGGTAATCGCCCCGTTCACCATTGCATAAGTTAACTGGCTGCCCTCTTCCTGATAGGCAATGGTTAGCTGGAACACATCCTGATTTTCTGCTGCTTCATCCAGAAATTGATGTGTAGAATCATCGGGGAGGTAATTAACAACAATATCAAGTGGATTAGCGGATTTCTCTGCAAGTAATTTACTGTTATATGTGCTGTTGTAGGTGTCGTACTGATTCACCTCTGATTCAATCTCCAGTACTGGAAATTCTGCCACTTCATTAATCTGGACGTTGCCAATTCCCTGTGGTGATCTGTTCCCCGTATCGGTGTTATATGATAATGAAAGTCCATTACCTGTAAAAATATCTGCCATTTTAAATCCTTTTAGTTATCTTGTTTTCTCCGTAACTTGAATATTTATCGTGAATGACAGACTTACAGAGCCAGATACGGGATCTGTTACTATGTCGCTTTGTTCATATGAATAAGAAAGAATAATCAATCCAGCATCTTTAAATGACTGTGACTTTTGCTCATCAAAGGTACTGATAATCTGGTCATAAGTAATTGAAGGAGCCGTATTAGTACTCACTGGCTTTGGACTAACAAGGTACTGAATAGCAAATGATGCCGATTGTCTTTGATTGCCAAAATTAATACTACTCAATGAATAATCGAATGCAATTTGTGTAAACACATCCTTATCACGAGAAGCCGTCAGGTTCTTTGAAGCATTAATCAGTTGCTTCATTGTTTGCCGTACTTTACTTACTAATTCCATTAGTAATCCTCCGCAAATGATTGCCCTGATTGCGTTCGGTAAAACACATTCACCATCCCGGAGTGATCATCTTCAATGTTATAGACAACCTGATTAATGCCATCAATTATCAGTACTGAATTAAGTGCCACGTTAGCAGTAACTAAATCCTCTTTTTTCATACTTACATATGTTTCTGTGCTTTCGATAAATCCACCACCACTATCAATAGAAACGGGAAGTACTTCTACAATGCCAGTAAAAGTACTTCCCGTAGAAGTCTGGATTATTTGACCAAAAGCATTCAGAAACGCATTACATTGCGATTCTTTAAACGCTCTCATAATTAATCCTTATTATGCCTTGATAGTTAGCTGTACGAATGCATCAGCATGGGCAATTGCTACATCTGTAAAATCCCAAACGCGGTATACAATTGTTGCAGAAGAACGATAAGTAGTATCGTCAAAATCAACTTCCTGACCTTCCCAATTAGCGATAATGACATTATCAAACTGACCAATCAAAATAGTATCGTCTTCAATAAATTCAGAAACGACTACCTGTACTTCGTCATTTAGCCACATTGCATCTGCACGGAATCCCTCAACCATTGCTACAGCAGCAGTATTATCGAGTACCTTAGTCTGACGCATTTTGGATAGCATTTTACTGTTCATCACAGCCTTGCAACGACGAACGTCAACATTAGCAGAACCCAATTGAGCTACAGCACCCTGTACATCAGCCTGGGTTAATACACCAGCATCAGCAGATTCAACAACTGGAGCAGCCGCAGCAATCTTATCGAATACGGATTGTTCAAGACCCTGAGCGGCATAGCGGAGTAACTCTGCCTGTACGAATGTCTCAATGTTTGGAGCCGTTAGGATCGCCGTCTTACTGACAGGGATAGCACCAGCAAATGTTTTTGGTGTAAGTACGACTTTTGAGAAGGAAGCGATAGAATCGACAACGGTTTCACCTTCTGCATAGAATTTGAATACTGGTGCGACACCATCAGCTTTAGGGATCGCAAGATTGCCACGACCAGCAAGGCCACTGTACACAGTCGGGTTAAGTTCACCGAGTGAGGATAGTTTTAGTAGTTCTGGAATGTACTGATCCTGTAGATCTTCGACGACCAGACCCGTAGCAGTACTGGTATTGGTTGAAGGTACTACGGCACGTACAAAACCATTTAGGCCACGTTCATATGCTTCAAGTGCTGATTTATCACCAGTTTTGATAGCACGCACCATATCCTTAATTAGATTTTTTTCCATTGTTTTGATTTCCTTATCATGAACAGGATTTTTGTTATCATTTAAATGACGTTTAAATTCGGAGACGGTAATTCCTTTACCAATGGCTTCCGACACATCAATATTTAGTACTTTACCGATGGAAGTTAATTCGCGTTGGCGTTCTAATTCTGCTTCGGTTAATTCATTACTATTTACTGTTTCTTCTACAGTTGTGAGTTTATTTAGTAGTTCTGGACGATTAGCGATAATGGCTAACAGTTCTTCATCACTGTGTTCTTTTGGTGTTTCAACTTCAATTTCCTGAGTAATTTCCGTCTCAACAGATTTGTTCTGTTCTTCCATGAGTTCTTCCTTTTGAATTGTTTCACTGGTTGTATTTAGTGATTCAGGTTCAATAGGCTTTTCATTTGTTTCGAGAGAACGACCAATTCCCGCATTGGTATCAGCAGGTACAGTAACTAAACTGATTTCATAGATTTCAAATTGCGTAACATAGATGTTATTAGCCTCAATTCGATAATCATTAATGTTGTAGCCAATACTGATATGCTGGAGGATTCCTTCCTGGATCATTTCCCACATATCACTCGCTGTAGTACTAATCTTTAAAGTCGCTCTGCCTACCCGGTCTGTATCCATTTGAGCCGAAACAACAGCACCAATAAGATCATCACGATTATGGTTATAAAGTACTGCACCATTGTTATTCAGGCGGCGTAGGTCTGCGTTTTCTGAGCCACACAAAAGAATTTCGTTATAGACTTCGCCATTGATTTCACGTTCTACTGGCATTTCTGAGCAAAAGGCGACATCGATAGTTCGCGATTCTGTATTAATCGCCTGTAGGGGTATCGTTAGCTCCCTCTTCTTGTTCCTTATTTCCATTCTGGTTAACTTCCTTGTTAATATTCTCTTCTTTTTCTTTAGCTATCTCCGCTAATACCTTCACTGGATCACCGCCCAGTTCTGCGATAACTTGTGTTTTGGATTTAAGACCTGCATCGAGTTGCATGACTTCAGCCTGAATATCCTTCACTGGATCAAGACTGATTGGTTTCTGAGAAATAAAACGAGCACAAATAAGATCATCAAAATCTGAGAAACTAAGATTTAATGTATTATTGTGTAGCATTTCATTTTTCAGCCATGCGGCATAAATTGGCTTCAGTACTTTACTGATGAGTACATTTGTTCTGGTACGGAATGTCGTAACCTGGAGTTTTTCTGTAAGTCGTGCTGCACTGAATGATGCATTAGAGGTATCAGATAATAGTGCTTGTTTAGTAACGTTAAGACCCATACTGATTTGGTTCATCAATTCGTTCGTAAAAACATCAATTCCATCGACACCATTTGTTGGCGTAATCGTTTTAATATCCTGACCTTCACCAAGTTCACCGATAAATCCCGCTTCAAAGTACTCTGTATATACAGGAGTGACTTCCTCACGATTGTCATCAATGAGATCTACTTGAGTGGTATCACTGTTGTTCGTGATAAATGCCATACTCGAAGCACTCACACGTTTTGCCGTTAATGCCGCTTCAGTGAAGTTCTGTAAGTCGGTCATTAATTTACTGGTAGCAACCATATCGGGAATGCCCCGTTCCTGCCCCTGTATATCGGCAATGAAGTAATGACAAATTTCATTTGCGGGAATAACTTCGTAATCAGTTGTATTGAACTGATAGTTAACAGGATTGAAAGTACAGAAATAGTAATTCACCGGACGATGGTACTTATCGAACTCAATACCGTTACTAATATAGTTACCATTAGACATGAACTGATTATTAAGCTGTGTTAATCGTGCAGCATCGATAATTTCAATTTGAATCTGTCCATTATTTGTATGGATTCGAATAAAACATTCCCCATCCTGTACCCGAATCTTCTCGACCGTCTGCTGGAATAAGTCGAAACTCAATGCTCCATCAATGCTAAAGCGGTCTGGATTGTATGCCCATCGGTCAAACAGTTTTTCTAACTGCTGGTTAATCTCGTTAAGTACTGCATCATCTTGTTCAAGTTCTACGGCGGGTTTTACATATACCCCATCACTGCCCACTACCCCATCTACCGAAAGGTTCATATACTTACGACCTATCGGATTTTTCAAAATTGCATCACGACTAAAAGCACGGAATGTAGGCAACGCTTTCATCAACAGAAAGTTAATATTACCTCCCGTATTTGCATTGAACCCAAAATTCATTACTGACGTATTACGTGCTGCCTGAATATCTTTCTTCAATGTACTTGATTGTGCATTACGCTGACGTAGTTTCTTTGGTACTGGCTGTGGTTGTTTCTCTTCTTTCTTCTTCCAGAACATTATCGAGTACTCCATGTATTAGGTTTAAACACGGTAATACTCTTGATTGGTTTTCCGTTTCCTGAGACGTTAATTCCATTCATCTTCGCCCATAAAGCGTTTGCACGTTTCACATAACGTTCACGCATAGATTCAAGAGAGCTAAGAGATTCACTTACTAATGTTTTATTATTAATTGTTATGCTGTAATTCGCACCACCAGAAATCTTTACTGCAATAACCTGATCAATTTCATCAATCATCCCTTTCAGTTTTGCGTATTCATTAGTATGCATAACAGGGTTGATTACTTCGGAGGTAAAGGTACTCACACTGTTATTAGTAATTTGAGTACAGAATAGTGTTTCACTTGCTGTATCAATTTCTAACGTTAGAGTAAATTCCCTTGAAGTATCAGACTGTAGATTATCGAATGAAATACTTTGACCGGATGAAGTAAAACTTACTACAAGTATTGTTCTGGCGGGTAATGTTACAGCCAGATCATATGGGTTGCTGACCATATAGATCTTTTCTGATAATAGTGCCATTTAATATCCTTATCATTTGCCGAACCAATTACTCCCCATGCCACTACGCCTGCGTTTTGCTGGTTTTGTCGTTGTGGGTGTTGGTTCTTCATTTTTATTTATAGCTTCCTTGCTATATTTAGTATTTTCGTTCGCCTTAGCTTTATGTTCGCGTAATTTTCTGAAAGGTTGAGTACCTAATTTACTTTGTGCATAAACTACTGCGATCATTCCATAGACCAGACAATCAAGGGCTTCATTACGTTTCTGCCCTTTCTTTAATCGCCATACTAATTTGCCACCAGTGGGTTTTAATTCTTCGGCAGATAGTTGTTCAAAGTAATCAGAAGGGAGAGTACTGCTAAAGCGTAACTGCACAGGGGCTTGATCCCCCTGTTCTGTTAGCATGAGATTGAGTAGCTTACGTATCGCATTCTTCTGCTCATGTACGTTTAGGATCTGTAGCTTGTACCCGGCCTGTGTGGATTGCTTGAACAAATCGCCAGTAGTGGAACTACTACCCTTAATGGGATGGTATTTAGCCCAACGAGCTGTGAACTTCTTAACCGTATCAGTAGCGTTACCGTTCGAACTATCCACGAATACCGCCAGTGTCGGAACTATGCGGCATGATACAGTACTGAAATCCTGCCTACAGAATTGATCTAACTCTTTCCATGCCGGGCTTTCAATCTTCGTACAATCGTGGCCGTAGAAGAACTCATGACCAAGTACATAAATGTTCTTCTCATCGAAGCCGAGTACCGTAGCCTCGAGACGATCTAATTGCTGGTCTACGGCTATCGTAACGCCTAAAGTACTTTCAGGAATGGTATGAAGGTTAAATTCATCTTCACGCAACGATTCAAGTTGAAGAATGTCTAATTCTTTCTTATATTCATCCTCATAAGGTAATCCCAATTCGTTATTATAGAACGTCTGTAAATTGAAGTTATAAAGAGCATCGGCATATTTACTGACCATTTCAGTAATTGTATTTAATGGTGAATACATACGGCTGATTTGATAACCCACTACCCCCGGCTCACCATCTGAACTGGTGGCAATCCATCGACCTTTATCGATCATCTGATGGCGTGTATGCTCATCTACCTCTCCCTGACAATGTGGGCAAATTAAACGAGTTGTAGTACTGTCAGGTATTGCCCTACCGTTCTCTAATGTTTTAAATGTGAAAGCAACCTGCTCCCATTCAAATGTATATTCATGACCGCAAAAATGAGTAACAAAGTACCGACGTTTATCACTGAGATTATATTCAGCATTAATCAGATCATCTTTATATAGTGGAGTACTTGATACCACTACAAGAGAATCATCACCAAAGGTACTGGTACGTGCTTCGGCTAATTTTATTGGATTACCTTCATCCGTAATCTCACAATTACTAACTTCGTCAAAGTAACACCATACGGCAAGTAATCCCGCGTAGATTACCCGGCGTGTTTAAATTCAGCCAATATATAAAAGTACCGTTAACTAATTGCGTCTGTTTCGCATTGTTTGCTGCATTCTTATCATTTTTATCTGTGACTAAAGGCTTGAGTACCTCACTGGTTTCAATTGCAGGAAGAAATTTACCATCTTTAAACTTTTTCACTTCGGATTCAGAACTGCTACCAAATGCGAAGTTACAGGGATCATTCGCCATCGCACCAAATGCAATTGATTGCAGGACGGTAGTTTTCAAAAGTTGGCTGCATGACTGAAGTACAATCTTCTTAGTACTTCTCAGTTGGGCAATATCCATTGGTTCTTTTTGAAAACTAAATGGAATCCAGTCAAGCCCCATATTCGGGCCATCAACAAATTTCACTACGCCTTTACTAATCCATTCACTCGTATTCTGGATTTTCGGCGGTTGTATTGTCGGTAGTACTTTCTGTAATATCCTCGTAAGTTTTATTTTGTTCGTTTCCATATTCTAATATTTCTTCATCCGTGGGTAGTTCAAATTCCATTGAACCTAATTGATATAATGTTTTATCTATCTCCGTTTTCAATAAATCACGCAGATCTTTTGCATCTGTTTGTGCAAATAGTTCAAGGTATGCTTTAGAAGGGATTTCCCTCATTGCCGTTTTTACCTGAAAGAGATACTCAGTCAGTACTTGTTCAATATATGCAGTACTGATTACTTCACCATTCTTTTCGTCAAGTTCAAGTTCGGCTAATGCCGCTTCTGCTTTTAACTTCTTTAATCTTTCTTGTTCTATCTGTTCTTTCGTATCAGTATTACGTAATGGAGCAAGGACATTCTCACGTATCCATTCGTAAATTTCAGGTTCTGTTTTAGTACAGTCTAATCCCCTGTTCACCCAATCGCGGCTAATAACGGAAACGTCATAACCATAGCGGCGTGATAACTCGCTATACGAAATTGACAGGTTGATTTTATTTGTTCTTGTCTTAGGCATAAAAAAGTCCTCCTGACTTATTTATCAGGAGGACTATGTTTTGTGTACATCTAAAATGTCACATACGATTCAAAGCATCCGATGCCGAAAACTCGCATTGACAATCAGGCTGACGGAGTACCTTAATTATTAGCTTCACTTAATTAACTTGATTAAAATTACTTACTTTTCATTTTACATTATCATTATTGCAATGTAATATCGAAAGCACATACACATTGCCGTCACAAAGGAATATCCAAATTGGTAAAAAATGTCTACTTCGACGAATCAGGGTTTACAGGTAATAACTTACTTTCTAAAGACCAGCCTTTTTTTAGTTATGCAGCAGTCATAACTGATGAAGAAGAAAGTAAACAGTTTGTAGATTACATAATACAAAAGTACTCGATTGCAGCCGGAGAGCTAAAAGGTAGCACTCTCGTTAATAGCAAGAGACTTCAACCAGCCGTAGATGAGATACTTAATCATTTCCGTGGTCGTATGCGTGTGGTTGTTAACGAAAAGAAATATGCCCTTTCAGGGAAATTCTTTGAATATATTTTCGAGCCAGTATTAGCTGCTAAAAGCTCAATATTTTACAACCTTAAATTTCACCTATTTATCTCTAATATAATGTATTTTTCTTTAATAGCTAAGGATGAGTATTCTGAACTATTGCATTCTCGATTTGAAGATTTTTCACGAGGTAAAATATTGGTTAATAGTTTTATCGAACCAGTTATTGGTACTAAAAACTCTGAAATTATGATGGACATTCATGATTTCGCCAAACATAACATTTCAATAATTGAAGAGGAATATGAAGGTCTTGAGGGAACTGGGTTTGATAAGTGGTTGTTAGATTTGACAACTACTTCTCTTTATAATCTCTTATGCGATATGAGTAGTAGGTTTGGTACATTGAGGGCTATATGTGACAGTTCAAAACCATTAATCACCCATCAGGAATCATTCAATGAGATGATAGGTAATGATGAAATTGTGTTCGAGACCTACAATAATAAAAAAGTCCCGATCACATTCAAACTCTCTGAGCCGATAATCCTTTCTGATTCTAAAGTCACGCATGGTATTCAAATTGCTGATGTGATAGCTGCGGCCAGCATTTATGTGCTTAATAAGAAAAAATCCAAAGAAAGATATCACGCAAAATGGCTAACTCATTTCGAAGATGAGATTTTTTATTGGCAATGTTGTGTTGTTCCCACACCAGAAAACCTTGACCCTAAAAATGTCAACAGCTATTTGAATAGATATATATTGCAAGAAATTGCTGAACGAAGCAGAAAATCAATACCTGTTTTAGATGATATTGAAAAGGATATCATACGAATTTCCAGAACATTAGCAATGGTGCGTTGAAGTATATATCCTCATGCTGTGTTATTATCACCAGCGGCATGAGTATATCATATGCAATTATTTTATCATGCCACATACACTCAATCACTTAATAATTTAACTTTGATGATTTTTATTATCTATATTATTATATTTTTGAATTCTTTCCTCGCGTATTAGACATGTCGTACTGCCATTGTCCATCTGGTAGATTGGATTGTAGATGCGACCGCAATCACTCTGAAACTGAGGCCGATAATACTTCACCCCGTTACGTGTGCCAGCGTCAAACAGTACGACTACAGCCTTGTTATCAACATTGCCGACTAAGGCGTTATCCATGAATGAGTGATGTACACTACTACAACCTGTGAGCAGTGCTACCAACATGACGATGAGTATTTTCATTGTTATTTCCTTATAGTAATTTTTCGCAGTGCTCGAAGCGGATCGGCTTGTACATGCCCTGTACTGCCCAAACTCCACATCCCTTAAGCAACTGGTGATGGTTGGTATCCTGTACCTGTACGATCACCTTGTCACAGCATCTATGGATGTTCTGTAGCAGTACGGGGAACATGACGCTGCCGATCAACTCATCACTGAACCTTCTATTTAGCCGTACTACCTCATAATCACCGTGTAACAATTCGACAGCCGTAGTACCACGCCTCCCTACGTCATCGAGCCAGTGCAAGCCAAAGTGCTTTATGTAGTCTGCCGTCTCAGTGGGAAGTATTGGAGTACTGACAGCACAGAGCAGACCATTTGACCTGAACCACTCTTCTTTCCTGCGTATGACGCTCATCTGTTCATGGTGTAGCTGCCGCTTCAGTACATCCCCAGCAATAACCCGGCAGCCATGTATTTCTATCTGTGGCTGGATTTCCACTCCGAGCAGTTGCCCATTGAGAGAAGTGATCGGCACAGACCAGTACTGGATGTTCATTTAATGACCTCATTTGACGGTAAGTCATTAATATTGATCATTTTTATAGATCATTCAATGCATAATTTAACAGTTTTATCGATTGATTGTGTTCTACTGGATTTTTAAAACCACATAGTCGATACTGTACATCCATACAGCACATCTATGGAGAGCATCAAATGAGTAAGAATGGCTACGATCCAGCAATCATTCGAGGGGTACAGACCTTCACCCACGGCGAGCGTGAATTCAGGGTTTGTTACTACGGTTCAGTACTGGACAAGTTTGCATGGGATGATCGTGTGTTCTTCCAGAATGGACAAGGGAAGTACTGGTTCGGTACAGTTCAACGTGATTGCTTCTGCCTGATCATGGAGTACCCGATCACTTCAGTACTGGAAGGGTTAACTTATCTGGTGAGGGAAGATGAAATTGCCAGGCTTCATGAAGATGGTTGGTTTGTGGACAAGAAGAACTGCCGTTTTGAGTACTACCCCCTCGCACCCAACAAACCTACCCATTAGCAAGGGGGAGTACTTTCTCGTAGTATACAGAACGAATAAATTCTTTGTATACTTCCGTTTTATCCTAAAGCGATTAGATTATGGACGAGAATGAAAAAGAAGTAATTGAAATAAGACCAGAGGATAAGGATTTCTTCGCCGAATTTATCGACTGCGAAGGTCCAATTATCAAAGATTCAATTAATCATAAAAAAATCACCATGGCACTTGATAAAGCCCATGACATAAGAAAGTTTGAAATAGATCTCTATTGGAAGCGTGCTACATACTTCTTCGCATTCTTCACTGTAATAACAGGTGCATTTGGTTATTTGTTCACCCATAACAGTTATGCTTTCTTAGCCCCTACGCTTGCGATCATTGGTTCTGTTTTTGCTTTATGTTTTTGTTATGTGAATATCGGCAGTAAGTATTGGCAAGAAAACTGGGAGTTTATAATCGATAAAATTGAATATTATGTCACAGGAAACCTTTATAAACTTTTTTTCTTCGAAAACCATAGAACAAAACGTCCATCAGTCACTAAGATTAATATATTTCTAAGCAAGTTAATTATAGTTATATGGTACGCTTGCTTTATACTTTCCATGCACCAGATATGGAATCAAAGCATGGCATTAAATATCTCTTACATTATCGCTATCATATATAGCACTGGAACGACAATATATTACTGCGATAAAACTGTTGCAGACATATCGAACAATGATAAACAATCACCACGATTCTTTAGCTTCAGAAAACCAAATTACATAAAATCGTAAGCTTGGGGGCATTTGATGCCCCCTTGTTAATTAAGCAGTAGCTCGTTCATTCCACGCATCTGTGTACTGGATATTACCGTCACAGTACTTCCATGTAATTCTTTCGTAGCGTAATTCTACACGCTCCATATGATTACATTTTTCAACGGTCTTTGTATTGTACATTATCGGAGTTACAGCAACGACTTTGACGCCTTCAAGAAGCATATTAAAGTACTCTACTTCCTGACCAGCATCATTAATCTTGTACCATTTAATTTCAGCGCTTTTAAGTGATTGGCCTGTTGCAACTGCTTTATAGAGATACGGTGTAGAGCTATCAAATTCCTTTTCTAATACCATCGGTGCATGGATTCGAGTTCCAGTAATTTTACCAGTATTATTATCGGTAGGAATATGTAGACCATGACCGAAACCAATAATTTCTACACTTCCCTCGCGATCCATTACATCGCATGATCCCTTAATTAATGCTCCACCATCATCTTTAAGCCATAAGTGTGCTGGGATTGCCATTGAAAACTCCTTTTAATCGTAAAGCCAGCGACCAGCCTTAGCTGATTCAACAAGCATTTTCAGTGTTAATGGTTCTGGTTCAATCCATTCCCATTTATTATCTTTTGATCGTAAAAAATTCAATGGAAGTACTACTTCTTCATTGGGCCAGTACTTACCAAATGTGAAGTTTTTCCGATCAACATTGAACTTCGTAAAGTAATCATCAAGTATCTCTATCGCATCTTCATCTGCCCAAGGATACTTTCCTGTTGATAGGCTCGTTTCCAGCGTCAATGATGGCTTCCTGAAAAATGGAAAAACACGCCCATTCCAGTTCTCGTTATACCAATTCATGACCTGCTGCTCTATGTTATCTGAATCGTTCATTCAGTACCTACCATAGACGATCTGAAGGATGGGCGATTGTATTGTACTTATTGACTGCTTTGAAACTGATTATAGAAACGTCTGCTGCGAGTACAACCCAACCAACAAGAGGAATAGTCCTACCAACAAATGTACCCAACCTCTGTGTCATAATTCGTTTAGCATTAGGGGGGAATCCGATCCATGTAGGCATCCTAACTGGCATCATCTTTCCTCTGAATAATTTTCTGGAATAGATTGATGCTACGGATGTTCCGGGCGTTGCTCCTGCTAACTTACCTGCTACCGTGACACTATTCGAACCAAGGTAGATCCCTGCAACTGCGGCTATGTCTGATATACCAAAGTGATCTAATGTTTCATCAACCATAATCCAGAAGAATAGCTCCCCTGCACTCAGATTGGACGAACCATCATAGAAGTATGTTCCGTTAAGTTCTTCTACTGTATCCATCAGTAATCCCTACTTTTTGTGTAGAATTCCCTATAGTACTATCAATTTGGACACAGATGGGAGATAAAACCCCATGAAATTTCTTATTTAAGTTCAGCAGTACTTAATTTTAAATTAAGTTGTGATAATGATCACACTCAACCAACAGTTATTAATCCATCCATAAAATGGTAGAATGCCCTTAGAAATCCTTAATTGAAAGTTTAAACAAATGAAATTTAAAAAATATAACAATGCTTTGATTTGCACTGTTCTTGTACTCTTATGGGTAACAATATTGGTGTTGGTTAAAGTTTTATTTTCTGGAAATAACGATTTTGAATGGGGTAGTGTCTCTGATTGGGCATCCACATTATGCAATGCTATAATGGCTGGAGCTGCATTATATGCGGCTATTAATGCAAAAAATTGGTTATCAGAGAAAACACGAACATTAGGTATGGAAAAAGCCGAAGCTATACTTAATGAAATCGATACTTTTTCTTCCACCCATAGCTCTTATATAGATAGTTTAGCGGAAGCTGAAATCTACTATCGTTCTAACATCTTTGACAATCAAGCAGACAGAAATAAAGTAATAAGTTCACTTGATGAGTTACGAGTATTAATTGAAAATAACAGATTGAGATTACAGGATACGCATTCTAAATTTTCATCATTAAAACGCTGGGATGTGACAATATTAAAGGAAAAGGAAATTTATCAACTGCTTGATGTTTATCAAATGACAATTATGTCTTTATCGAATGCGACTTTTAACCTAAGAAATGCATTATCTGAATTTATAAATGATGAAAGATATTTTGCACTCTTTGGGCATCATTTTAAGGTAAATTATGCTGAGGCTCTCTCTTCTTATTATCAAGGAACAAGTATCCATGAAAAAATTAGAACATATAAATTCCGAGAACTATTTGATGTATAGTTTATCGTAGTGCATTGGAATTATGTCGATACCGCATATGCTAACAGTTTCTGATAAAATCGGGCTTCTCATCTGAGTCTTTCATTAAGCACCGTTACATTAGTTATACTGTCATGACTCACTTAAGCAATAGGCCCGGTTGGCCGGAGGGTGTGCTTGTGGCAGCGGGGCTGGCGGGTTACTCACTAATACCTTGGTGACAGTACTGATTTAGTAGTTTACACAGTAAGGGCTTCAACAGCCCGATAACCCCGACAAGGGAGTTTACGACCGCGTAGGTACTCACGAAGACTTGCCAAATCACTTTGAGTACTTCATTTGTCAGTACTATTATCTGTCTGAGCGAGAGCGAGTAAGGGCTTTGGCGTTCTTTCGAGTACAGCGAGAAAAACGCAAAGTTACTAACCAATACTACGAGGAGTTCACGACGAGTAGTATTCGTGACGCAAGTCACAGTTTCATTGAATACTGATAGAGAAAGAAATACATGGAATGAAATGGAATGGATTTCGTATCTCTATACTTAGTTGCCGTATTGATGGTAAAACGCGGGTTTCAGGAGCTTTTTTTGCCGTATTACGGCATGGATATATGCCGTTATATGCCGCAATAAGGCATAATTAACGCAAGCTCTTTAAGTACTCGATCATGTCATCAATAAAGTTACCTTGTTTTTGTAGGTCCAATAGCTTACCTACCTCTTTATATGTTAGTGTTCTTTGTCCATATGCCGGTGCTGGTAGTGCGTCTGGGTGCTCCATCATATACTGCTCGATTCGTTTTGCTGCATCCGTGATCGCTGCCCCGTAGTACCTGATCATACGTTCTTTTACTTGTTTCTTATTCTGATTTACTTTAATAGCATTGATAGTGCTGAATAGTAAATCATTTCGTATTTCATCTTCATTGCTCAATACTGTAAACACATCGTATACACTAATCTTATCCCTCACATTCAGTTTAGCCACTGAATCCTTCATTATATTTTTGATATCTTCACATGGGATATCTTTATATAGCTTGTACTGACTAATTAGTGCTTTTATGTTTCTGTTATCAAAACTTGAATAAGTTTTTGCCATAATAAATACTCCTAAGTTAGATGTTAATTTTGGCCTGTAGTATTTCCAGTACTCAGGCCATTTTATTATTTTGATTTTTGTAATAGTACCGCACTAAGTTTCGGATATGCTTTATACTTCTGCGATAGCTCATAGATGTATGACTTACGTCCAGCAACATAAGCTGTATGAGCTTCTTCTACTGTTGGGTATGTTCCAAATTTATGTACTTTCTTATCAAATGTAGCTTGTGCTTGATAGCCCTTGTGATTAACGACTACGCCAGTTGATAAAGATGTTGGTACTTCCCGAAACAATTGATTGATTTCTCTCGGTACAAAGATACAGTTACTTGGGCTGTACTCATTCCTTCCTAATATATCTTTATCCAAGTGCCAATCATCAACGACATTATCAATATACCAGTAATAAAAGTTACTAAAGAGATACCAGTCATCGCAGATGTTAACAGTACTGTAATTGACGTCATTACGTATTCTTGAGTGAAAATTATTCCATACTCGTAATGCTTCTTTCATACGTGGCAATCTCTGACCTTTTAGGTCATTTCTTTTTCCCTTCTTCATAATTCTTCCTTGAACATAAGTACTTCATCCTGAAGTACAGTTAGTACTTTTCTAAAGTGAAAGTACCAAACCCTTACTTGCTACCTAAAACCGCATACTGATGTATCAGATACTGAATGGCTGAACTAATCGTAGTAGCCTTACCACATTCTATAAGTGATTTTAGTATTTCTTCTTGTGAAGGATTTAACCTCACTCCAACACTAATCGTTTTCTTTTCTTTCATAACAATGTCCTTTTGTTAAACTTTTATGATTTTCTTCCACACAAAAAGTACCCCAAGGAATTGGGGTAAATTATTGGAGGAGTTATAATGATATTATACCATGCTTATTTTTGGTGTTTCATTTTTGTCATTACATATCTATTTATAGCTGGAATCTTAAATGGTAGCAGTAATACTACCAAAACCATAAAACAAAGATGCAGTACTATCCAACATGGAATTAGTACAAATATATAAATTATTGTTGCGAGTACTTCAATGAGTACATTACTGAGCCAAGTCATAATCAACCCTCCTATTCTTACAGTCTTATTTATCACGACTAACAAAAATAGGAGTTGATATAATGTCTTATTTATAAAAGGCAGTGACATCTAATCCATGCGATGAGATCAAACGCATAATTTCGGTAAATGCATCGAAGTCTAACGGTAGATCACACCTGAACATGAATTGAAAGAACGCATCCTCTGAGCAAGCTAACGATAGCTGAGTTGCTTCAAAGGTGTTCACGTCAAAATATGTATAATGTATCGCTTTATCAATTACTGCGAAGGTGTAAAAAATCGGTTCTGGCTGATCCGTTTCCCGAATGACCTTGAAGTAATGGGCATTAACTGATTTCCCCCACTTGATGTTTGCAGAGTAGCTTTCCCCCATGCGACTGAACTGCTCTTGTATGGCTTCTTTGATTGTTTGCGGCACACGGCCACGTTTTGATACGGTCATAGTGAGACCTCCTTTTGGCTAAATTAAAAGTCATCTCATGTTGTCTGCCCTCACTGTTGATTCACATTTGATGCAACTATTGTACGGTTTTAGCATAAAAAGTCGAGAAATTTAAATTTTGTCTTGACGCTATCATAAGTTGGTGATAAAAAGTATTTGCTTTATCTTATACGGAAAATTCAAACCCACCGGGTGCGTAGCTTTATCTAAAATCCCTCCTTGTTCTTAAGTTAAACTTCACAACTCCCCTGTAACGCTCAGTACGCATCTGACCTCTTCAGGCAGGGAAATGTATACCTTTATACAAAAAGACCTCACACAGAGCGTCTGGTGAGGTCGAAATTCACTTTTTAACAAGTAAATCAGCAATGCTTCCCATAATAAAGGCTCTATAATATTTCAAGAGTTACATGGCACTTGTCGCTAATTTAGGGATGTACTTTTATCAGCTGCAAACGAAAGAAACGGCAAACTACCCTCTTTTTAATTTATCTGAACGATAAATTCCCCGGTAAGCCGCAACACTAAAACCAATCAATTTGATCTTCGTTTACGAAGATCTCAAAACCTTCACGAGCAAGGAGGCTTAGGTAATTGCCAACGCTATCAATTGTACGTGTGCGGCTTAAAGCTAACGACCATAATTCTGTGCCGATAGTTACTGATGCAATGAAAACTGCATAACCATTTTCATGAACTGTATAGATACGCTCACCTTTTTTTTCTTCAATGGACATTTCATACATTACTTCTCCACCGCCACGTTTATTATCAATTACAAGCATGTGTGAAAGTACATCATTGAAGTATTCCAATTGAATAAAAATACGTTTATCGAACATCCAGTACTTCACTGCTTTAAGTACTAACCTAAGCTGTTTTCGCACTTTCGCCCGAAGCTCTATGTTCATTGGATCAAGTACTTCATCCATATCAAAATCAAATTTAGGTATCTCTCTTACAGTCTGAGCACTGATAATTTCTTTTTCTATTTCCTCAATCCTGTCCTGCACCTCCGTTAACCCATCATTGAGATGTATACCTACTCTTTTACCTGCTAATTTTCTTTCGTTTATTTTATCGTTATAACTACTTTCTTCTCTGCGTAATGATGATAGCTCTTCACGCAGACCATCCAGCACTGAAGTTTCACTGCCAGTACTTTCTATCATTAATTTTTGAAAATCGACATTCTTCACACATTTGAGTATATTTTTTTCAATTCTAATATACTGTATAGATTTTGCATCACAAATCTTCCTTTCTTCTCGATTTCGACAAATCACATATTTCGTTCTGACATGATTGTAGTGAATCGCAATATTACCACCACAACAACCGCACTTAAGGATCTTCGGGAATAAGTTAGTTATGTAATCATCTTGTGCAATAGTTATATCCTTCCGAATACGATTAGCTACACCATTCATTGACAATTTTTGATTCACACGCTCAAACGTTAAGTTATCAATAATCTTCTGCGTTACTACATTTTTGTCACGTAAAACCCTTAGTACATTTACAGTACTCCACCCTTTCGGCAAACGCTTAACAATAGCACCCGATCCAAGCCCACTTTCATATAGCTGAAAGATCTCTTGCACTACATCAGATTCAAGTAGCAGGTCTTCTGCTGGTTTATTCTTCTCCAACATCACACGATCCATCATGCGATTAGCTGTGAGAAACAAATCATCATCTATGACTTTTGGATAGACATTATGAATAATCTCGTCATTGTAACGTTTATGTTCACCCAACAACCGACGATCCCTTACTAGCCTTGAAACTGTAACCATCTGCCATTTTGGATCGGCAATACGTTTGACTATCTCTCCAGTACTGAATCCATCCCTATACCACTCGAAGCATCTGATGATCAGATCTGCCTTTTCTTGAATCACTTGATACCTGTTATCAACGTTCTTCAACCACATAGGCATTTTGTTTGATATCACTGTACCGTTCTGTACTGCTTCAATGATTTTCCTATCCCATGCAGCCTTTGCTCGTACTGACTTCATTAGCGACTCGTTGTGAGAACGCATCTGTATCAGTTCCATGATAAGTTTCGAGTGAGGATTATCTTTCCGTAACACAGTGCTGGCAGAAATATCGTGAACCTCGATCCCACTGTTCACTATGAACCTGATGGTGTCCTCTGCCCAACTTGACCTTCGACTAATGCGGTCAAGCGACATCACAATGAGTGCGTCACCTTCGCCGTACTTGCGGTTTTGTACATCTTGCAAAAATATCCCAAGTTGTGACTCCGATGATATATTGGAGTTTTTGAACGCACTCACCCCTCTGTCTTGAATGAATATTCTATCATTACTGAATTTGTCAGAATTTCTATCTAAATAACCTTCCAGTGCTGAACGTTGGTCATCCAGACCTCCGCCCCCTTCGATTTGCTGAATGCTTGATACTCGCTCATAACATATAGGACGGAGCATAATTTTTATCCCGTTGAAGAACTACGCTAAAAGTATTAAATCAAAATGTTCCCATAGTATACGAAAGGACGGCATGCCATGAATATATTCGATCACTATCGCCAGCGCTACGAAGCTGCCAAGGACGAAGAGTTCACACTGCAGGAGTTTCTTACCATCTGCCGGCAAGATCGCAGTGCCTATGCCAATGCGGCAGAACGTCTGTTGATGGCCATTGGTGAACCCGTCATGGTTGATACGGCTCTCGAGCCGCGGCTATCCCGTCTCTTTTCAAACCGGGTTATCGCACGCTATCCGGCATTTGAAGAGTTTTACGGTATGGAAGACGCCATTGAGCAGATCGTTTCCTACCTCAAGCATGCCGCCCAGGGGCTGGAAGAGAAGAAACAGATCCTCTATCTGCTGGGGCCGGTGGGCGGTGGTAAATCGTCGCTGGCTGAACGGCTGAAAGCGCTGATGCAGCGCGTGCCCATCTATGTGCTGAGCGCCAACGGCGAACGCAGTCCGGTCAACGATCACCCGCTGTGCCTGTTCAATCCACAGGAAGATGCGCAGATCCTCCAGAAAGAGTACGGCATCCCGACCCGCTATCTCGGCACCATTATGTCGCCGTGGGCGGCCAAGCGCCTGCACGAGTTTGGCGGCGATATCACGAAATTCCGCGTGGTTAAAGTCTGGCCATCGATTCTCGAGCAGGTTGCCATCGCCAAAACCGAACCGGGTGATGAAAACAACCAGGATATTTCAGCGCTGGTCGGTAAGGTGGATATCCGTAAGCTGGAACACTATGCGCAGAACGACCCGGACGCCTACGGCTACTCCGGTGCGCTGTGCCGCGCCAACCAGGGGATTATGGAGTTCGTCGAGATGTTTAAAGCGCCGATTAAGGTGCTGCATCCGCTGCTGACCGCCACCCAGGAAGGTAACTATAACGGCACCGAAGGGATCTCCGCCCTGCCGTTTAACGGGATCATCCTTGCTCACTCCAACGAATCGGAATGGGTGACCTTCCGTAATAACAAGAACAATGAGGCCTTCCTCGACCGCGTCTATATCGTCAAGGTGCCTTATTGCCTGCGTATCTCCGAAGAGATCCGCATCTATGAAAAACTGCTCAACAACAGTGAGCTGACCCATGCGCCATGCGCCCCGGGCACCCTGGAAACCCTGGCGCGCTTTTCGATTCTGTCGCGCCTGAAAGAGCCGGAAAACTCGAGCATCTACTCGAAGATGCGGGTCTATGACGGCGAAAGTCTGAAAGATACCGACCCGAAAGCGAAGTCCTATCAGGAGTATCGCGATTACGCCGGGGTTGATGAAGGGATGAACGGGCTCTCCACCCGCTTTGCCTTTAAGATCCTGTCTCGGGTGTTTAACTTCGACCACGTCGAGGTGGCCGCTAACCCGGTGCATCTGTTCTATGTGCTGGAGCAGCAGATTGAGCGCGAACAGTTCCCACAGGAGCAGGCCGAGCGCTATCTGGAATTCCTCAAAGGCTATCTGATCCCGAAATACGCCGAGTTTATCGGCAAAGAGATCCAGACCGCTTATCTGGAATCCTACTCCGAGTATGGGCAGAACATTTTCGATCGCTATGTCACCTACGCTGACTTCTGGATCCAGGATCAGGAATACCGCGATCCGGACACCGGGCAGCTGTTTGACCGTGAATCGTTGAATGCCGAGCTGGAGAAAATTGAGAAGCCAGCCGGGATTAGCAACCCGAAAGACTTCCGTAACGAAATCGTCAACTTTGTGCTGCGTGCCAGAGCCAACAACAGCGGACGTAATCCGAACTGGACCAGCTATGAGAAACTGCGCACGGTTATTGAGAAGAAAATGTTCTCCAATACCGAAGAGCTGTTGCCGGTCATTTCGTTTAATGCCAAAACCTCAACCGATGAGCAGAAAAAACACGACGACTTTGTCGACCGCATGATGGAGAAAGGCTACACCCGCAAACAGGTTCGCCTGCTGTGCGAGTGGTACCTGCGGGTTCGTAAATCGTCCTGATGCGTCCAACCCGGCGGCACGCCGCCGGGTCAACTGCAGCTGAATGATGATAAGTAAAGTTGGCTAATGCAGTACAGGAGGGCATATGACCTGGTTCATAGACCGACGCCTGAACGGGAAAAACAAAAGCGCCGTCAACCGCCAGCGCTTTTTGCGCCGTTATAAGGCGCAGATTAAACAGTCGATCTCCGAGGCCATCAACAAGCGCTCGGTGACCGATATTGAGAGCGGAGAATCCGTCTCGATCCCGACGGACGATATCAACGAGCCGATGTTTCATCAGGGTCGCGGCGGCCTGCGCAACCGCGTCCACCCGGGCAACGACCATTTTGTGCAAAACGACCGCATTGAGCGCCCGCAGGGCGGTGGCGGCGGTGGCGGTAGCGGTCAGGGGCAAGCCAGCGCCGATGGTGAAGGAAAGGATGAGTTTGTCTTCCAGATCTCGAAAGATGAATACCTGGATCTGTTATTTGAAGATCTGGCCCTGCCGAACCTGAAGAAAAACCAGCACCGGCAGCTGAACGAGTTTAAAACCCATCGCGCGGGTTTTACCTCCAATGGGGTGCCAGCCAACATCAGCGTGGTACGTTCACTGCAGAACTCGCTGGCCCGCCGTACGGCGATGACCGCCGGCAAGCGTCGTGAACTGCGCGCCCTGGAGGAGGATCTGGAAGCCATCAGCCGCAGCGAACCGGTGCAGCTGCTGGAGGAGGAGCGCCTGCGCAAAGAGATTGCCGAACTGCGGGCTAAAATCGAGCGGGTGCCGTTTATCGACACCTTTGACTTACGCTACAAAAATTACGAAAAACGGCCGGAGCCTTCCAGCCAGGCGGTGATGTTCTGTCTGATGGACGTCTCAGGCTCGATGGACCAGGCCACCAAAGACATGGCCAAGCGCTTTTATATCCTGCTGTATCTGTTCCTCAGCCGGACTTATAAAAACGTCGACGTGGTCTATATCCGCCACCATACCCAGGCAAAAGAGGTGGATGAGCACGAATTCTTCTATTCTCAGGAAACCGGCGGCACCATTGTCTCCAGCGCCCTGAAGCTGATGGATGAAGTGGTGCAGGCCCGCTATGATCCGGCGCAGTGGAACATCTACGCCGCCCAGGCGTCGGATGGCGACAACTGGGCCGATGACTCCCCGCTGTGCCACGAACTGCTGGCGAAGAAAATTCTGCCGGTGGTGCGTTATTACAGCTATATCGAAATTACCCGCCGGGCGCATCAGACCCTGTGGCGCGAGTATGAACACCTGCAGGCGACCTTTGATAATTTCGCCATGCAGCATATTCGCGACCAGGAGGATATCTACCCGGTATTCCGCGAACTGTTTCACAACCAGTCATCTAAAAGTGAAGCTTAATTAAATACTCAGCCAGTGAGTCGAGTGACTTGCTGGCTGTTTTCCTCAGACACAAGGCCCGGTGGCACATCCATACATCATGTAAAACGGAAACAACGGGGCCAGGGCAACGGCGCCAAGCGAGCTAATCGTTTTGGTCTTATCATTGATTGATACCACAACGGGGTGCGCTAACTGGTAGGCGGCGGCCAGATCTGACGCGTCCGATGCAGTCCAAAATCCTGTCGCTTTAAACAACACCCCGAGGCGATCGTTATCAATTTGCACCGCATGATACTGATTCACCAGCTCGCTATGCTGCCCGGCATCCAGTTTGCGCTGATCCATCACCACCAGATATTCCGCCGTCACCTCATGTTGTTCCACGACAAAGTTAACCCGCACGCCGGAAGCCTGTTGGTGAAAGCGTTCATAAAAGGTCTTATACCGCTGATATTCCTGAGGCACACCGTCACGGACAAAGCGGTAACTGTATTTCGCTGAGCTGGCGACAATACCGGACTCTGTGGGTTTCATCGCCACAATGGTATCCCGAGGCGGCAAGTTTGGCGTGCTGGTACATCCTGCGAGTATCGCCACCACCACCACCAGCGATAAGACATATTTCATCATTTTCAGCCGTTCCTGTTCGCGATTTTCTCTATGACATCTGGCGTTTTTTTAACATTCCAGGTACAAATCCCTAACCCTGTGTATCATAACTGCCTAATCTGCTTCAAACATTCGCGCGATCGTCAGCGTTGAACTGTTTCTACTCTCAGGAGCCTGCTATGACCCCTTTTTATCAATTGACGGCTACCCGCCTGCGCGGCCAGCCCCTCTCCATGGCTGACTATGCTGGCAAGGTGGTTCTGGTGGTGAATACGGCCAGCCATTGTGGCTTCACACCGCAATACGCTGGCCTGGAAGCGCTCTACAAAAAGTACGCGGCTCAGGGGCTGGTAGTGCTTGGTTTCCCGTGCAACCAGTTTGGTAAGCAGGAACCCGGCGGTGCGGATGAAATCGAGCAGACTTGTCACGTTAACTACGGCGTGAGCTTCCCGATGTTTGAGAAAGTGGACGTCAACGGCCCCGCCGCACACCCGCTGTTTCGTTATCTGAAACAAGCGTTGCCCGGCGTGCTCGGCGGACGGATCAAGTGGAATTTCACCAAGTTCCTCATCGGTCGCGACGGCACACCCCTCACGCGTTTTGCGCCGTTCACGACGCCGGAGAAAATGGAAGCCTCCATTGTCGCGGCCCTCACGCGCTGAGTGTTCCCATCATGCCACGTTCACCCAGCGGCGGCTGGCTGCCCATACAAGGTAGACGTCGCTCTCACGCGGCCAGCAACCGCCTGCTGCTGGCCAATCTTCCACCTGCCCGGTCATCAGCCTACAGCGGCGACACGACCTCGACTTCATGCTGAAACACATAGGGGTCGGAGAGGAGTTCGAATGCTTCGTCGTCCGGATAGGTGACCGCGACGTGATAGTCTTCGCCAGCGAAGGCTTTGACCGCCGCGAGATCCTGCCAGTAGGTGGCAAGAAAGAAATGCGCCCATTCGCCCTGGTTTTCCTGGCGCACCAGCGCGCCTCTGTTGCCGGGGATACCCCGGGCGTGTTCCACGCCGGTCAGCTCAAGGTGGCGGGCAAACCCCTCAGCATGTTGCAATGGCACACAGCCGTGCCAGGTCCTGACAATCATTTGCGTTCTCCTGTGGTGATAAACGTCTCACCCTAACATCGACAGGCATTTCTGGGGGAGCGCAACAATGCCGCGCTGGCAACAACACAAAATTATTTTGCCGGACGGGGATATCCTCTCACTCTGCAGTATTTTCGACTGCGGGGCAGCATTGGGCCGAATATTGCGCGGCGAGTATCACTGTTAGCTGGCGCGGAAAAAATCGTGGCTCGTCAGCCTCGGGCAGTCTTATCGATACACGCCCAAGCCGCGCCCCTTCAGGGCATCGCCAGCCGATCTTGATGGTCCGCAAAGAGAGCGATGAGATGGTCGGCGAGAACCCGCACGCGTCTGGATCCGGCCAGGTCAGAATGCATCACCAGCCAGAGGGTCTGATCCGCGCCGATCTCCGGCTGCAGGCACTGCAGGCCGCTGGCCCGCGCCATAAAGTGCGGCAGGACGCCCAATCCGAGGCCCGCGGATACTGCGGAAACCTGGGCCACGAGCGTATTGGCTTCGACTTTACACGGCCGGCCGCGCAGGGTGCGCGTGATCCATTGGGCGGCCGGCAGGTGCTGGTGAGTTTCCGGCCACCCCACAAAGTCCGCCTCGCTCAGCGACAGGCCGTCCGCGCCGACCAGACAGTCGGCGGCGCCATAGACGCCAAACCCCACCGTCCCCAGCCGCTTTAACGTCAGATGCCCGGCCTCAGGCTTGACCATGCGGATCGCCAGATCGGCATCCCGACGGTGCAGGTTCACCGGCTGCACGCCGCTCAGCACCTCCACCCGCAGCTCGGGATAATGGTCCAGGAGCCCTTTCAGGGAGGGCAGAATAAAATGCGTGGCCAGGTTATCCGAGGTGGCCAGACGGACAACCCCGGCGACATGCCCCTGCAGTTGCGCCGCTTCGCCGAACGCCAGGCCAGCGTATTCCAGCGCCTCCGCCCGCGCGAGCAGGGCTTCGCCATCGTCGGTCAGGCGGTAGCCGCTCTGATGGCGGCTGAAGAGCGGAACGTTCAACGCCTGCTCCAGCCGATCCAGCCGGCGGGAGACGGTGGCAATTCCCATGTTCATCTTGTCGGCGGCGCCGCTCAGCGTTCCCGCCCGGGCGATGGCGAGGAAGATGCGCGCATCATCCCAATGAAATTCTGCTGTCATCTCTTTTCCATTTATGGAAAACGGCTCTCCGTTTTCTGCTCTTTTTTATCAATTTTGCAGGGATGATACTGCACGCCACTCGCGGAGACAACCAGGCCATCCGATCGCCTGTGCTCTCCTCACCTGAACGTCCGTGCACCGCGCGGAACGCTCCTTTCCTAAGGATACGCCTGATATGAAAGAGATTGCTTTACCCCTCCACCCGGCGCCGGCGCGCGTCTGGATTGCCGTCGTTGCGCTCGGGATCTGCGCCTTTTCGATCGTCACCAGCGAACTGGCGCCGGTGGGCATGCTCAGCGCCCTGGCGGCGGATTTTCACCAGACGGAATCCGGCGTGGGCCTCGCCGTCACCGCCTATGGCTGGGTAGGCGCCCTGGCGGCTCTGCTTTCCGGCGCAATGCCGACGCGTATTTCCCGCAAGGCGCTGCTGGTCGGGCTGATGCTGATCCTCGCGTTTTCCTGCCTCGCCGCAACCCGGTCTTATTCGATGTTCGCCCTGATGAGCGCCCGCATGATTGGCGCCCTGGCGCATGGCGCCTTCTGGGCCTTAATTGGCATTGTCGCCGCGCAGCTGGTGCCGCCGCACCGGCTGGGGCTGGCCACGGCGATCATTTTTGGCGGCGTGTCAGCGGCAAGCGTAGTGGGGGTGCCGCTGGCGAGCTTTATCGCCACCCTGGCGGGCTGGCGACCCGCGTTTATGTCGATGGCCTTGCTGTCACTAGCCGCCGCTGCGGTGCTGTGCTCGACGCTGCCCCCGCTGGCCGCCCCAGCCCCCGTCAGGCTGCGTGTTTATCGCGATATCTTCCGCAATCCGCTGCTCGGTGGCCTGTATGGCGCCACGGCCTGCATCATTACCGCTCACTTTGCCGCCTTCACCTACATTGAACCGCTGCTGATAAATCTGCAGGGAGTCCCGGCGACCGCCCTCTCCGGCCTGCTGCTGCTGTCAGGGGTTTCCGGGCTGCTGGGTAACGTTATCGCGGGTAAGCTTATCGATCGTCATCTGAAGGGGCTGATTTTCGCTGCGCTGCTGCTGAGCGGGGTCGCGCTGGCGCTCCTTGGCGCCGCCCGTCTTGCGCCACTGCCGTTCTGTTTTAGCGGGCTACTGTTAGCCCTGTGGGGCGCCGGCATCGCGATTGTGTTCGTCGGCTTACAGACCTGGTTGCTGCGCAGCGCGGGCGCGGTCGCCCAGCCGGCGTCAGCCATTTATGTGGCCATTTTTAATGCCGCCATCGGCACCGGGGCGTTTGTCGGCGGCCAGCTGATCGCCTCAGCTGGCCTGTCGGGAATGGTGTGGCTGGCGGCGGGGATCATGGTGGGCAGTACGCTGCTGATCGCCCTGCTGAAAGCGCCTCTGCCCGGTCAGGTCAGTGCGGCGACGGCAGGCGCTTAGATTTGCGCCAGCCCGCCGTCGACATAGATCTCCGCGGCGTTAATAAAGCTCGACTCATCCGACGCTAAAAATACCACCGTCCGGCCAATCTCCTCCGGCTCGCCCAGCCGCCCGAGCGGTACGCCGGCCGCCAGAGCATCGAACAAGCCCTGGCGGTCCGCCTCCGCCACCAGCCCTCCCAGACCCGGGGTACGTACCGGCCCCGGGCTGACCACATTGATGCGGATCCCGCGGTCGCTAACCTCCAGCGCCCAGGAGCGCGCCAGGCTGCGTACCGCGGCCTTACTGGCGCTATAGATGCTGAAGTTAGCCGTCCCTTTTACCGCCGCCGTAGAGCCGGTCAAAATCACCGAGGCGCCATCGGCGAGCAGCGGCAGCGCTTTTTGCACGGTGAACACCACCCCGCGCACGTTGGTGGCGAAAATCCGGTCGACGTGTGCTTCGGTGATGGCGCTCAGCGGCAGCATGTCTCCGCCGCCGGCATTGGCGAACAACACATCCAGCCGGCCGGACTCTTCGGCAATGGTCGCAAATACCGCGTCAAGGTCGCTTAACACGGCGGCGTCGGCGCGGATCCCGCGGGCGGCGGGCCCGATGAATCTTACCGCCGCATCCAGCTCCTCCTGACGGCGGCCGGTGATGTACACCTTCGCGCCCTGCTCCGCCAGTGCTTTCGCCGACGCCAGGCCAATCCCGGCGCTGCCGCCGGTGACTAACGCCACTTTATCCGCAAGTTTTTTGCTCATGGTGCATTTCCTTGGTTAGAGTATAAACAGGCCAGGCTCGCGAACGCGCCCCGCCGGGTATGGAAAGCACTGTAATCGTCCCGGCGAGGCGGAAAAATGGCCTAATCTGAAAAACACTCTTCCCCTCGGTGGATAATGACCTCCAGTAACCAGGATAAAGCGAATAATGGACCGGTTTTCAGCTCTCAAAGCCTTCACTCGCGTTGTCGAAGCCGGCAGCTTTACCCGCGCCGCGGACTCGCTGAATATGCCCAACGCCACCCTCAGCAAAACCATTCAGCAACTGGAAGCGCATCTTGGGGTTTCCCTCCTGCAGCGCACCACGCGGCGTATTACCGTGACGCCGGAAGGACGGGAGTACTATGAAAAAGCCCGCTGTCTGCTGGAAGACCTGGAAGAGATCGACGCGTCTTTCAATACCGCCCGCAATAAGCCGAAGGGCCATCTACGGATCGCCATCGGCGGGTCGACCGCGTGCGATGTGCTGATCCCGCTGCTGGCGGACTTTATGACCTCCTGGCCGGATATCCGTATCGATTTGCAGGTGGCCGATAAGCCCGCGGACCTCATCAGCGGCAATATTGACTGCGCCATCCGCGGCGGTCCGATGGAAGACTCGACGCTGATCGCCCGTAAAATCGGCGAGGCGACGCTGGTCACCTGCGCCACCCCGGGCTATCTTCAGCGCTACGGCACCCCCGCCTCGCCGGATGAACTACATCATGGCCACCGGCTCATCAGCTATCTGTCGCCGGCCAGCGGCAGAGCGTTTCCGTTTCGCTTTACGCGTCACGGCGTCAGCACCGAGCTGAAGACAGAGCCCCATCTCGGCATCAATGAGAGCAACGCGCATATTGCCGCCGGCGAGGCGGGCTTAGGCATTCTGCAGACCTTTACCTATTCGCTGAAACCGGCGCTGGCGAGCGGCGAACTGGTGGAGATCCTCAGCGCCTGGCGCCCGGCCCCCTATCCTTTTCACGTTGTCTATGCCCGGCACCGGCACGTCCCGCCCCGGCTCCGCTTCTTTATTGACTGGCTGGCGGCGGTTTTTCCGGCCGCGGTGCAGGGATAGCGCGCGTTATCTGACGCGGAGCAGGTCGCCGTATCGCGTGGTGTAGCGCGGCGAGAGCATCTCTCGCTTCATCTGCCACTGCTGCTGGATCCCCTGGCCGGCAAAATAGAGCGCCCCCCTGCCGTTTTTCGCATTCAGCTGATCGAGAACCTGCATCAGTCTGGCGCTGTTGTGCCGCGGAGCAAGCTCGTCGAACAGATTCAGCTGGGCGACGCCCTGGCTGTAGAAATCGCCGAGCATCACGCCGGCCTTCTGATAGCGATGCCCCGCTTTCCAGATGGCATCCAGACAGCTCGTCGCCGCGGCGATAATATCCCGGGAGTCCTGGGTCGGCGTCAGCAGCTTTAGCGAGGCGCTGTTGCCGTAATAGGGTTCATTCAGCGCGAAGGGGCTGGTTTTGACAAAGGCGGAGACGAACCGGCAGTACTGATGCTCACCGCGCAGCTTTTCTGCTGCCCGCGCGGCATAGCTGCAGATCGCCTGGCGCATATCCTCATAGGCCGTAATCCGATCCCCGAACGAGCGGCTGCAGATAATTTCCTGCTTAGCGGGGGCAAACTCCTCCAGCGCCAGGCAAGGCTCGCCGCGCAGCTCCCGTACCGTTCGTTCGAGCACCACCGTGAAGTGCTTGCGGATAAAGCGGATATCGCTCTCCGCCAGCTGGAGTACCGTGCCGATCCCCATCGCTTCAAGCTTTTTGCCGATCCGCCGCCCGATGCCCCAGACCTCGCTCACCGGCAGCAGCGCCATCAGCTTTCGCTGCCGCTGCGGGCAGGACAAGTCCACTACCCCGCCCGTCTGCCGCGGCCACTGCTTCGCCGCGTGGTTGGCCAGCTTCGCCAGGGTTTTGGTCTGGGCGATGCCAACGCCCAGCGTCAGATGGGTACGCTGCAGTACCGTGGCGCGGATTTCGCGGCCAAAATCGGTCAGATCTCTGCAATGACGCACACCGCTGACATCGCAAAAGGCCTCATCGATACTGTAAATTTCGCAGCGCGGGGTGAGCTCTTCCAGGGTGGCCATCACCCGGCTGGACATGTCGGCATACAGCTCATAATTACTGCTAAACGCCACGACGCCGTGGCGAAGAAACGCAGCCTTCTGCTTAAAGTAGGGTTCGCCCATTTTCACAAACGGCTTCGCCTCCGCCGAGCGGGCGATCACGCAGCCGTCGTTATTCGACAGCACCACCACCGGCCGCCCCTTCAGGTCTGGCCGGAAGGCGGTCTGACAGCTGGCATAGAAGGCGTTCACATCACAATGCGCGAACATGATCAGCCCGCCGCCTTGATGATGTAGGTTACGACGCCGAAAATATCGAGCGTCTCCTCGCGGCCGACCACGATGGGTGAATAGGCCGGGTTCATCGGGTTAAGCTGCACCCGCGGCAGAAGCTGCAGCTTCTTTACCGTAAACTCGCCGCCGACGGCGGCAATCACGATATCGCCATGCTCCGCTTTACGCGCGCTGTCCACCACCAGCAAATCGCCTTCGTCAATGCCGGCATCGATCATGCTGTCGCCAGCGGCTTTGACAAAATAGGTCGCGCTGGGATGCTGCACCAGCAGCTCGTTGAGGTCGATTCGCTTTTCAACATAGTCCTGAGCCGGGCTGGGAAAGCCGCACTGCACCAGGTCGGCAAAAAAGGGAAAGGAGACAATCTGACGTAGCTCAACCGGCGTGTAAACGTTCATTTTTCAACCCACCACACAATGTCGCGGTAGGGATACCCGTTACCGGATACCCCCCGCACAGATCCCGGCGTGCG
>OKDF01000100.1_pt1 | contig 53621 bp, 38 predicted proteins | sample 1613721 | NCBI WGS metagenome assembly OKDF01 (sample SAMN04436873, study PRJEB24849) | human gut metagenome | biome: human gut; feature: NICU; material: stool | host: Homo sapiens | place: USA: Saint Louis, MO | collected 2011-09-21
CAGCCGGAAATTATCGATCAATATAAAGAAAACCTTCTCGTCATTATCCAACATTGGGAAAACCTTCTTCTTAAACAGGTCGGGGCTCATCAACGGGCGATCGGCCGGATTCTGTATCCAGTCCACATAATTCTTCTTCACGAATTTGGCAAAAGCGTTATTGGCCTCTTCCTTCTGCATACGGAGCATATCTGTCATTGCCACTTGGCTGCTTTCCAGTTCCAATTCCCAGTACACTAGTTTCTTATAGACCTCCATCCAGTCGTCTGTGGTCAAGGAATCATTGATTTGCATACCTATACGACCGAATTCCTGCTGATAACCCACCGTGGTCGTCTCGGAGATAATCACGTTCTTATGGACATTCTTCTTGATAGAGAGAAGCAATTGGTTGGGATTTACCGGTTTGATCAAATAATCCGCGATCTTATTTCCGATCGCCTGATTCATGATACTTTCCTCCTCACTTTTAGTCACCATCACGACCGGCACATTCGGAGCGATCTCCTTGATATGCGACAGCGTCTCCAATCCTGTCAAGCCGGGCATATTCTCATCGAGAAAAATAATATCGAACGATTGTTCCTTACAGCAGTCAATAGCGTCTTGCCCGCTCACCACCGGAACGACCTCATACCCTTTGTCCTGCAAGAACAGGATATGCGGTTTTAACAAATCAATCTCGTCATCCGCCCAAAGTACTCTGTCTTTCTTCGCTGCCATATGCTTACCTAGTTTATTTACAAATATATGGATAATCCTCCATATAACAACGAAAGAAACGGGATGTTTCGTATTTGATCTCGTAATTTTCCCAAATCCAGATAAGCGAATAGCCAATGAGGAGATCTCCTTCATCAACTCACAAACAGTACTCTCTCTTACTGACTAAGGTTCAAAAATATCCAATTTATCTACAACATCTACAACTATCCTTGTAATCATCTATCGTTAGACGGTTTAGCCTATGGTGGTAGATAAAAAACATCTACAATTATCAGGCCCTATCTACCATCATTTACTGCTTTTCTATCTCTAAACAGAACGATCTCCCCACATTCGCCGTATATCATTATACGGCCTCTTCTTGATATAGATAAAATATTAACATATAAGCTTATACAGTTTTTATCCATGAAAAACTAAAGTTTTATACCGCTAAAACCTTTGTTTTCCGCTTAGGAAACTTTTGTTTCTATATAGGGAAACTAAGGTTTCTTCGGCACGAAACTTTTGTCTTCTGTAGGAGTGAAGAACATAGTTCCCTAGGGACTCTAAATATTAATCTTTAAACATTTGATATTATGGTATTTAAGCGTTACAAATTAACAATTTCCCTTGTCTCGGTAGAAAAAGAGGTAGAAATCGACTTCTATAGTCTTCCTAATCGAGCATATAAGAACGTCCAACGTTTCTTGAACCGTTATAATTCGGATGATATCAATTACTACACAATCCGTTCGTTATGAGTATCGTTGGTGGCATAATCTCTGGCGTTGGCTCTCTCCTTGGAGGTCTTGGTTCTTCCGCTATGAATAACAAGGCGGTACAAGATACCAACAAGGCTAACATGGAGATCGCAAAGTATCAAGCGCAATGGCAACAACAAGAAAATGAGAAGGCTTACCAGCGTTCTCTAAACATGTGGAATTTGCAGAATGAATATAATTCTCCAACTCAACAAATGGCTCGTATTCGTGCCGCTGGGCTTAATCCTAACCTTGTCTACGGCAATGGTGTTACTGGTAATAGTTCTGGTTCAACTCCGCAATATGAACCTGCTAAATTCAACGCTCCGACTATGCAAGCTTACCGAGGTTGGAATCTTGGCATTTCTGATGCTATTTCCCAGTTTCTTGCTTATCGTACTGCTAAGGCGCAAGTTGATAACATGGAGGCGCAAAATAGTCTCATTCGTCAACAAACGGCTACAGAGGCAACGAAACAAGCGAATATAGCCGCTTCTACCTCTCGCTCTGAGTTTGATCTAAATATGGCGAAAGAACTCAAGGATGTTTCCGTTTCCTCCGCTATCGCCGATATGAATCAGAAGCAAGCCGGAGCGGCTCAAGGTTGGACGAAAGCTAATCGTGAGGTTATTCAATATGAGCTTGATAAGGCTCTGTTTGATAATAAGATTAAGTTGAGTAATGCTGAATATCTTAATGTTTTGCAGGCTGTTAGGAAGGCTGTTCAAGACAATGATATAAATTCATTTCGCTATGAGATTGAGCGGAATTTTGGTAAAGATTCATCGATTTCAGGTCAATTAATTAACGCTTCTCATCGCATTTTTTATCTTATACTTGATGCTATGTCTGGAGGTGATGATTTTGATCGTTTGTTTAATCCCAAATAATTTACATTATGAGAAGAAGAAGAAGAGGTTTTCTCGGTCGTTCCCGTAAACGCCGTATTCGTAGTTATCGTTTAAGTAGAGGAGGTGTAAGATTATGAAGCCGTTCTGGAAGGTATTTATTCAAGTAGCGTTAGCGTTGATAGACGCTATCCAATCAGTGTTTGGCAAGGATGATGATACACCTAAAGCGTTAAAATCATGAGAAGAAGATTTGGTCGTCGTGCTCGCCGCCTCGGTCGTATGAAACGTTTCGCTCGTAGGTTTAGATAATGGAGTGTCTTCATCGTATTCACTTACCCGACCGTGGAGCCGTACCCTGCGGTCGGTGCGTGAACTGTCGGAAAAACAAGCGTCAATCATGGGTTTATCGATTGCAGGCCGAGGCAGATGAGTATCCTTTCTCTTTATTCGTTACTCTTACCTATGATGATGAGCATATGCCTACCGCTATGATCGGTGAGGATCTTTTCAAGACTACGGTTGGCGTTGTATCTAAACGTGATATTCAGTTGTTTATGAAGCGTCTTCGTAAGAAGTATGATCAATATCGCTTGCGTTACTTCTTGACCTCTGAATATGGTTCCCAAGGTAGCCGCCCGCATTATCACATGATACTGTTCGGTTTTCCTTTCACTGGCAAACATGGCGGCGATCTTCTCGCCGAGTGTTGGAGGAATGGCTTTGTGCAGGCTCATCCGCTCACTACGAAAGAGATCGCTTACGTTACGAAGTACATGTATGAGAAAAGTATGGTTCCCGATATCCTTAAAGATGTAAAGGAATACCAGCCTTTTATGTTGTGTTCCCGGATTCCCGGAATCGGCTATCATTTCTTACGTGAGCAAATATTGGATTTCTACCGTCTTCATCCCCGTGATTACGTCCGGGCTTTCAATGGTATGCGAATGGCTATGCCTCGCTACTATGCCGATAAGCTTTACGATGATGATATGAAGGAATACCTAAAAGAGCTTCGTGAGGCTTTCTTTATCAATCAGATGCAGCAAGAATGGCATCATTATATTAACACGAGTCCCCGGTTGCGTTATATCGCCGATCAGCTTGAGACAGAGAGTAAGCTGGATTATGAGAGACGTGCCGAGGAAAAATTAAAATTAAAGTAATGGCTAATATTTTTAATTCCGTTAAATTAAAACGTCCTAGACGTAATGTTTTTAATCTTTCTTATGAGAATAAGTTAACAGCGAACGCTGGCGAGTTGGTTCCTATCATGTGTAAACCTGTCGTACCCGGTGATAAGTTCCGTGTCAATACGGAAATGCTGGTTCGTTTGGCTCCGCTGGTCGCTCCCATGATGCATCGAGTGGATGTGTTCACCCATTATTTTTTTGTTCCCAATCGCCTCCTTTGGAATCAATGGGAGGATTTTATTACGAAAGGTGTTGATGGTACTGATACGCCTGTCTTTCCAAAGATTGCCCTTCGTCCCGATTGGGTGAATCCTACGTCGGCCGCCGCTTTATTGGATGATGGCTCACTATGGGATTATCTAGGATTACCGACTATTGGTGGTTTTAATAATGTAGCTTTTCCGGATCGTTCTCCTAACAGTGTTATGCCTCCTGTCGGTTATCAAGTATCCGCCCTTCCTTTCCGTGCGTATCAATTGATTTATAACGAGTATTATCGAGATCAGAATTTAACGAAACCTATTGAGTTTTCTTTGAATAGCGGTATTGTTCTTAGTGCTGATGAGGTTATAAGGTTATTGACCCTTCGCCGTCGCGCGTGGGAAAAAGACTATTTTACCTCTGCTCTTCCTTGGGTGCAACGTGGTCCCGAGGTTACCGTGCCTATTCAAGGTTCTGGAGGTAATTTGGATGTAACTTTAAAAAATGATGCTCATGCTGACACGTATCGTATGCCCGGAACCTCTAATCGTCCCGCTGGTGCGATGCAGCTTGTCGGTGGTGCGCTTATAGCTGGAGGTACTGATGGCGCTTATCTTGAACCGGACAATTTTCAAGTCAACGTAGATGAGCTAGGTGTTAGTATTAATGATCTTCGTACCTCGAATGCCTTACAGCGTTGGTTTGAGCGTAATGCCCGTTCTGGTTCTCGTTATATCGAGCAGATCCTCTCGCATTTCGGTGTACGTAGTTCTGACGCTCGTTTGCAGCGTCCGCAGTTCCTCGGCGGTGGTCGTACACCCATTTCCGTTTCCGAGGTTCTCCAGACATCCTCTACTGATTCTACCAGTCCGCAGGCGAATATGGCCGGACATGGTATTTCCGCTGGTGTTAATCATGGCTTTAAGCGTTACTTTGAGGAGCATGGATATATCATCGGTATTATGTCCATTCGCCCCCGTACTGGATATCAGCAAGGTGTTCCGAAGGATTTCCGTAAATTTGACAATATGGATTTCTATTTTCCCGAGTTCGCTCATCTTGGCGAGCAGGAAATCAAGAACGAGGAGGTTTATTTGCAGCAAACTCCCGCTAGCAATAATGGAACTTTCGGTTATACGCCCCGCTATGCCGAGTATAAATATTCAATGAATGAGGTTCACGGCGATTTTCGTGGAAACATGGCTTTTTGGCATTTGAATCGTATTTTTTCCGAAAGTCCGAATTTAAATACTACTTTTGTTGAGTGTAACCCGAGTAACCGTGTATTCGCCACTGCGGAGACCTCTGATGACAAGTATTGGATTCAGCTGTATCAAGATGTCAAGGCTCTTCGCTTGATGCCGAAATATGGTACCCCAATGTTGTAGTATTATGTTTAAAGGTTTATTTGTTGTATACTTCTTATTTATTTTGTTAGTATGTTTATTACCGCTTATAATTATACTGATCTTCCTGAGAAAGTGGTTCAGGAAGAAGTGAGCGAGGAAGTCTTGGTAGAACCTTCCGATGCTTACACGATTCGCGAGTTGATCTACCGTCTTGCTATGGGAATGCCTGTCTCGTCTGGACCCAATAGTGGCGAGTATCCCGATAGGGATCAAGATTTCGATGATGATCTACCCACCGAGCGTGGAGACTTCGATTTGGCTGATTACGCTCAAATGAGCGAGGAACTCCGTTCTAAGTATCAAGTGAAGATTCAAGAGAAGAAAGAGCCTGAGAAGCCAAAAGAAGAGCCGAAGGCTGAGCCTGCGAGTACTTCTGAATAAAGCTCATAATCTTACGTTTTAAAGTGTTGCTGACCTTTTGCCCGTGCCCATGCGTTTGGACACGGGCTTTTGTCGTTGTGAGCGGTTTTTGGCATTTTTTCGGTAGAAATGAGGTAGAGCAGCGAACGAATTGAGACCGATAAAATGGTAAAAATTGCGACCTCGGCGATTCCCCGAATCGACGTTACACCGAGCTAAATACATTTAACGATAGTTAAAGAATGTGTCTGAAAATACGCAAGTTTTCTTGCGTGCGTGCGCATAGAGGTAACTTGATATATTATATGCGCACTGACACCAAAGGTTTGTTAACAAATCGATTTGGTGGCAATGAAGTAAAAACAGTACGTTTGTACAGTGATCGTTTTACTCGAGTTCCCTAGGAACTATGTTCATGACTATTTAGTGCCAAATGCCTTTTATGTTAAAACTCCAAAAGATGAGGCAAATATATTGATTTCTTTTAGCAAAACACAATCTTTTCTATTCTAAATCAATATTGTCTTATATTTTATTGACATAACTATATGATTTCAGGGCATAAAAGTCTCACCGGTTAGTCTATTTACGCTCTGTAGATACAATATGTGAATTAGAAAGAAGCGTAGTTTGTAAATACCGAATATAGTTCCTAGGGAACTTTGCAGAACTTAGTTTTACTCCAGAAGTCATGTAATCTTATTTTTATTACTCAGCTTATAATGGCAAAAGACAATTTTAACATTATTTACGAACGAAACTATCAACGATCGTTCATGTTCGCTAAATCATACGTACATGATGATATGATAGCAGAAGATATCGTATCCGATTCTCTTGTGAAGTATTGGAGACTGATCTCCACCCAAAAAGGAGAAGCGACAGAAGCTCTTTTACTTTCAATCTTGAGAAATAAAGCTCTCGACTACTTACGCCATAAAGCTGTACATAATGCTGCGATCGAAAATCTAGAAGAAATAAAAAAGCGAGAACTAAGTATCCGCATATCCACTTTAGAGGCTTGTGATCCAGAAGAAATTTTCCGGGAAGAGATACGCACAATCCTTCAGCGCACCCTACAATCATTGCCCGAACAAACTCGCAGGATATTCGAGATGAGTCGTTTCGAAAACAAAACAGTGAAAGAAATCGCTATAGAAACCAACCTCTCCGTAAAAGGAGTAGAATACCACATTACCAAGACTTTAAAAATATTACGTATCAATCTAAAAGATTATCTTCCCTTATTCTATTTTCTTTTTTCTTGACTTTTCTCGTTTTTCCACTAGGGATCTATCTTGCAGCATCGTTTATTATTTATAAAGCGAAATTAATAGATACCATGAAGGAATTACTACAACGATACATAAAAGGAGAGGTTTCAGAGAAAGAAAGACTGAAAATAGCATCATGGTTAGACGAAAGCCCTGAAAACATGCGTGAATTTCTGGTTTTACGCAAATTATATGACATTTCACTCTGGCAAGCCAATACAGATAAGACAAATTCCGTAAAGAAAGTACATTATTCCATACGGAAGGTAATGGCCGAGATCTTAAAAATCGCAGCCATCTTTCTAATCGGCTTTTGGGGAAGCAAACAACTGCAGATACAACAATCGAACAAGAAACAAATGCAAACCATTCATGTCCCTGCCGGACAACGGGCAGAGGTCACCTTAGCCGATGGTACGCATGTATGGCTGAACTCTCGCTCAACCCTAAAATTTCCTGAACAATTCAGCGCAAACACCCGAAACGTGGAATTAGACGGCGAAGGTTACTTCTCTGTCCAGCACAATGAAAATAGTTCATTTACCGTACATACCAAAAATCATGATATTCAAGTATTAGGTACAGAATTCAATGTGAAAGCTTACCATAACACATCCTTGTTCGAAACCGCCCTTTTAAAGGGAAGTGTAAAAATCAGTTCCCCTAATTTAAGAAATGGATTACAACTCAAGCCTAATGAAATCGTTCGTATAGAGAATAGGATGCTCAAGAAATCTACAATTAATAATAGCGACTATTTTAAATGGAAAGAAGGCCTGTTCTGTTTTGAGAATGAATCAATCCAAGATCTAATAAAGAAACTAGAACTTTATTATGATACTACGATTGAGATCCAACGTCCCTCATTGTTGAAACATCACTATTCCGGCAAATTCCGTATTCAAGATGGAATAGAGCATGTATTAAAAGTACTTCAGTTAAAACATAAATTCACATACATCAAAGATGACGATAAGAATCTAATAATCATAAAGTAAGAACAGAATGTTAACCTTATAAATCATGTATGCCTATGAGATAAAAAATATCAAAAAAGAAACGGTATATAAAAACCGGGAAATGCGGCAACACTCCCCGGAAAGAATCAATACCACATGCACTTAAATCATCAGTATCAAATTCAAGAGTTACAAATGTATGAAAAATCAAACAAAAAGAGTTATGAAGTTAACTTTTATAACACTATTTCTATCAACCACAGGAATGTTTGCATCTGTTAATTCGCAAAATACACGGGTCAATATCCATGTGAACAATGCAAACACTCAAATTGTCTTAAACGAAATCGAAAAACAAACAGACTATCTCTTTGTGTACGACACCAAAGAAATAGATCTAAATCGTAAGGTTTCTGTAGAGGCGCAAAATAAAACCGTATCAGATGTGTTATCATCTGTCTTTACCCAAACAGACATCTCATATGCGATGGAGGGTAATAACATCATGTTAATGCGAAAAAACACTTCTGTTACACAACAGAGTAACCGGAGAATCACCGGTGTTGTGAAAGACGCAATTGGTGAACCTATCATTGGAGCAAATATCGTGGAGAAGGGAACCACAAACGGTATAATCACCGACATTAACGGAAATTTCAGCCTTATGGTCTCCGAGAACGCCATCTTGCAAATTTCCTATATCGGATATCAGACACAAGAAATCCCGACCAAAGGGCAGACGAACATCCAAATTACCATGAAGGATGACGCACAAGCATTGGATGATGTCGTTGTTATCGGTTATGGTACGCAACGCAAGAAAGACGTAGCCGGATCTATCTCTTCCATATCTACGAAGGATTTATCTATTCAATCATCCGGGAATATACAGAACCTTCTTCAAGGTAGGTTATCCGGTGTGTCCGTAACAACTTCCGGCGTAGCTGGCGATGCTCCTGCTATCCGTATTCGAGGTGTCGGAACACTGAATAATAACAGCCCGTTGTATGTCATTGATGGTTTTCCTACAAAAAGCGAGATCGCATCCCAAATAAATCCTTCAAGTATAGAGTCTGTACAAGTATTGAAGGATGCTTCCTCCGCCTCTATCTATGGTTCCCAAGCAGCTAACGGGGTTATCTTAATCACGACAAAGCAAGGTAAAGAAGGAAAACCTACCGTTGACGTAAAAGTAAACGTAGGTGTACAACTTCCTACCAACTTGCCGGAAATGCTAAACTCCCAACAATATGGAGAAGTCTTGTGGAATGCGATGAGAAACGCCGGGTTAACACCACAGCATGACCAATATGGCAACGGAGCTACACCCGTCATTCCTGATTATATTCTACCGGCAGGAGCCATGGAAGGCCAGGTAGATCTCAGCACTTATAATACCGCGGAAAATCAATTTATGCGCGCTAATAAGATCGGAACTAATTGGGCTGATGAAGTTTATCGCCCCGCACCGACTACAAACATTGATATCAGCGCACAAGGAGGTGGCAATGGGTCTAAATATTTCTTGAGCGCAAACTATTATAAACAAGAAGCTCTTGTAAAATGGGCGGGCTATGATCGCTTCTCTTTACGAGCCAATTCTCAATTTAAGATTTTGAGCTTCGCCACATTAGGATCAAACCTAAGCGCAACTTACTCTAAATACAAAGGAAGCAAATCAGACCATGAGGCCGTACGTATGGCTCCGCTTATTCCGGTTTACGACGTAGAAGGTAATTGGGCCGGAACAAAAGCTAATGGTTTAGGTGATTCCAAGAATCCGGTAGCCCAACTTTATAATCAAAGAGAGAATTACAATGACAACCTCAACTTGTTAGGTAATTTGTATTTGGATATCAATTTCTTGAAATACTTCCAATTCAAGACAAATGTTGGCGTAAACGTTGAAGATAGCGGCTCCAAAGAGTTCAATCCAAAAACTTATTGGAACAAAGGAGACGCAAATACGCTAGTGAATTCTTTAAAGGAAGTAAGAGGCCGTAAATCAGAATTGGTTTGGAACAATACTTTGACCTTCACGAAAAAATTTCGTGAAACACATAATCTGAATGTTTTGCTAGGTACAGAAGCCATTAGTTCTAAAATAGAGAATCTCTCTGCTTATAGAAGTAATTTTATTATCGAAGATCCCGATTATAGATACCTTGACGCTGGCGAATCCAACAAGGACAATACAGGCAACGCAAATGAATACGCATTGTTCTCTCTGTTCGCACGTGTCAATTATCAATATAAGGACAAATATTATTTAGGGGCTATTATTCGTCGGGATGGGTCCTCACGTTTTGGTGCGAATCATAGATATGGCTACTTCCCAGGGGTAAACGCCGCATGGAGACTTACGGAAGAAAACTTCATGAAAGGGCAAGATATTCTTAGTGATTTGAAAATCAGAGCCAGTTACGGTTTGACAGGAAATCAGGATATCGATAACTACGCATTTGCGTCCATGTATTATACGAATATCTCAACTAGCAGCTATCCTATAGCGGGAGATCCAAACTCTGTCACTCAAGGTATCAGTAAGGAGAGCATTGGTAATCCGGATCTTAAATGGGAGACGACTACACAAACAAACATTGGTATCGACGCAGGTCTTTTTAATAATAAACTGAATTTGTCATTCGATTTCTACCATAAATATACTACCGACATCTTGCAAAGAATTACTTATCCTTCTACCGGAGGAGTGGCAAGTGCCCCATTTATGAATATCGGTGAAATGCAAAATAACGGATATGAATTGAATATCAATTTCCAGAATACGACAGACTATGGTTTCCGGTACGAATTAGGGCTCATTTTGTCCGGATATCGTAATGAGGTAAAGAAATTAGCTTCAAATCAATTCATATCGAACACATATACAAGAACAGAAGTAGGTCATCCGATTTCCTCTTTCTATGGCTATGTGATCGATGGTATTTTCCAAACACAAGGCGAGGTCGACTCGCATGTAGAACAGTCAGACAAAGCAATCGGCCGTTGGAAATATAGAGATGTGAATAATGACGGAAAAATAGACAGCCAAGATAGGGCCTATATCGGTAATCCTCACCCTGATTTCGAGTACTCTTTGAGTTCACGCTTCTATTACAAGAACTTCGATTTGTCTCTTTATATCCAAGGCAGTCAAGGAAATGATATTTGTTTCGCATCGAAAGGCGGTAGGGATGGTCTTGATTTCTGGGGAGATTATTTCAATAAAAGTACCCGTATATTGAATACTTGGACTCCTGAAAACAGAAATGCGGAACTGCCGGAGATCAATATCTTGAATCCAAATGATGAGGCAGGTAAGGTTTCTTCATACTTAATTGAAGATGGTTCTTATATTCGTTTGAAACAATTAGAATTAGGATATACCCTTCCGAAACAAACGCTTTCGAAAATTGGACTCCAGCAATGTCGTGTTTATTTGAATGCGGAAAACTTATTGACATTGACAAAGTATAACAACATTGATCCCGAGGTTAAGAACGGCGATGACAAGAATATGGGTGTCGATTATATGAATAATATGCCATTAGCACGCGTATTCTCCATTGGTTTCAATTTATCATTCTAATACTTAAAATTAAACAAACATGAAAAATCTATTTCATATAGCGAAAAAAACGTTCACATGGGTAACCGTCACGATGGCTGTTAGCCTGTTTAATGGTTGTTCTGATTTTTTGGATAAACAACCATTAGGCAAATTGAATGAGTCTGTATTAACAGATGAAAGTACCGTGAATAAACTCCTTATTGCCTGCTATAGTCCATTAAACGGATTTATCAACGGAGTTTGGGGAATAACAAGTGGGCCGGATAATGTCTTCTATGGAGATATGTGCGCTGGAAATATCCATAAAGGAAGTACTACCGGCGATCAAGGCGAACTGCTACAGATGGAGCGTTATGTCGCTACTGCTGAAAATGGTCGTATCCGGGATAAATGGATACTGGTATATGGAGCTATTGAGCGTTGCAACGACGTACTTCGTATGCTGAATGTTAATAAAATTGATGGCTTATCAGAAGAAAGTGAAATGGAAATTAGAGCAGAAGCCCGTTTCCTAAGAGGATATTATCATTTTGAAGCGAAAAAAATCTGGAACATGGTCCCTTATATTGATGAATACGTAGAAGATCCGCAAAGAAGGGTTCCCAATGACAAAGATATTTGGCCTAATATTGAAGAAGACTTCTCTTTTGCTACCGGAATTTTACCGGATAATCAGAGTGAGCCTGGAAGACCTACGAAAAACGCCGCTAAAGCGTTCTTGGCCAAGGCTTATTTATTCCAGCAAAAATACAGCGAGGCAAAAGTTTTATTAGACGAAGTCATCACTAGCGGAAAATATAAGTTACTTGACAATTATTTTGATAACTTCAATGCGGAGCAAAACAATAACGCAGAAGTGGTATGGTCTAACCAGGTAGCGGTAAATGTAGCGGGAGCTGGTTACGATCGTAGCCAACGTGGTTTCGACTTATCTTATCCCAACGCTCCAGATCAACCAAACTTAAGTGGAGCCGGATTCCAACAACCTACTTTCGACTTAGTGAATGCCTATCAAGTAGACGAAAATGGCCTACCCATGATTGACACATACGCTAACCATGAATTCAAAAACGACCAAGATATCGAATCAAGCGAGGCATGGGAACCGGATATGGAAACCCCTGTAGATCCGAGATTAGACTGGGTCGTTGGTCGTAGAGGGGTTCCATATCATGATTGGGGATTGCACCCAGGAAAAGCTTGGATCAGGGATCAAGTCAGCGCAGGTCCTTATAACCAAAAAAAGTGGATTATATTAGAAAACCAACTTGCTACATACGCTTATGACAATACAGCAAAATTTAACGCAATGAATTTCAATATTATTCGATACGCCCAAATATTATTGTGGGCTGCGGAATGTGAGGTAGAGGTTGGTAACCCTGAGAAAGCAAAAGAATATGTCAATATGATTCGTCAAAGGGCAAAAGACGGATCTTACGTGAGATTAGGAGATGAAGCACCTTTTGGCAATGGTCCAGCTGCCGCCAATTATAAAGTGGATATCTATAAGGATTCATGGGCAGGACTAAGTAAAGATGTATTACGAAAACGTGTACGATTTGAAGAACGCTTGGAACTTGCGTTAGAAGGTCATTTCTTCTTCGATTTGGTACGTTGGGATATCGCTGAGGATTTTTTAAATAAATATGTCGAAAGAGAAAAAAGACATATCCAATATTTAAATGGAGCCGTTTTTGATAAGAACCATCGCTATTACGCTATTCCTCTAACTGAAATAGATAGAAGCTATGTCGATGGTAAACCAACATTGACACAGAATCCGGGATATTAATTATAGTAAGTGTGAGGGGGTATCATAATATCCCCTCCACTTTTATCTACAAAAGATTTGAATATGACGCAATATCTAAAGTCACTTTATCTATGCATTTGTTTACTGGGGGGATTTATATCTTGTCAAACAAATGAAAGTATCACTCAAGATGAGGAGATACAAACAATCATGGAAGGAATCTCGAATCAAGCGGGTCAAGAAAAAAATCCTTATCTGACAGCAGGAGATAAAACCTACATAATAGGTACGCAAGATGGAAACTTCCCTGATCTTGGTGGACATACTCCCGGAGAGATGGGAGGAGTTTGGAATCATTTGATCAAGCTATTAGATGGCTTTTGGGTAAAAATGACAGATAATAAAGGTAATTCTTGTTGGTTGGAAAACGCAATACAATATACGAATTATCCTTTTGGAAGTAAATTTGAGTACGCTCCTTTATTTAATAATAGTATCCGTGTCAATCGTTTCCAATTTTGCCCACAAGGAAAAAATGGTGTTGTTATTACCTATACCATCGAAAATGTATCGGATTCAGAGCAAACGGTCCTTTTTGATTTTGTCGCAAAAACAGATTTGTTGCCTGTATGGTCATCCGGGACAATCGGGTTAAAAGACGCAAATGATGTCGTGAACTGGGATGCCCAAGATGCCATTTTTAAAGCGAAAGATTTAGGTAATAACTGGAACGTGATTTGGGGAGCGGATCAACATACGAGTATTTATCAACTAGATGCTCCTACTTATATAAATACGCAAGGAACGGGTAAAAGTGCCTCTTCTACTTATACGATTACACTTCCTAAGAATCAGGAGAAAAAACTTTCTTTCGTCATTGCAGGATCAAAAGAGAGTGAGGAGGATGCCCTAAAAAGTTACAAAGACATCTTAGCGAACCATTCCGAAATGTTGGAAGATAAAAAAATGTATTACACCCAACTATTAGAGAGAGGACGGATTAACATTCCAGATAAAAAGTTACAAGAGGTTTATAACTGGTGCAAAATCAATACGGAATGGCTTGCGGCAGATATGGAAGGGGCAGGACGCTTTCTGGGAGCGGGCGCAATTGAATATCCATGGTTATTCGGTTGTGATAATTCTTATTCATTACAAGGCCTTGTCGCTACAGGTGACCAAAAATTAGCAAAAGAGACATTGAGAGTTATCAAAGAGATGTCAGAGAAAGCCAATGGGAATGGCCGTATTTTGCATGAAATGGCATTCAACGCATTCGTCAGCCACAAAGGAAATACTCAAGAGACTGCTCATTTTGTCATCGCTGTATGGAATGTTTATAAATGGACTGGTGATAACAAATTCCTTGCAGATATGTATCCTTATATGCAAAAAGGTCTGAACTTCCTTTTGAAAGATATGGATACAAATAAGAATATGTTCCCCGAAGGGTATGGAATCATGGAAGTTAGAGGATTAAATGCGGAATTGATTGATGTCTCTGTTTATACCCAGCAAGCACTGGAAGTTATGTCGCAGATTGCCTTAATAATGGGAGAAGAAGCATTTGCCAGTGAGTGCGCCTCGCAAGCAATCGATTTGAAAGAAAGGATAAACGACCTATTTTGGGATAAGGATTTAGAAATTTATTGTGATTTTTATGGAACGAGAGAGCAAGCCTTAGAAACGACTAAAGGTGCTATCGAACAGGTTCGTAATACAGAATACAGGTGGGATGTTGCCGAGGTTTCCTTACAGGAATATGAGGATAGCAAGAAAAAGCATATCGCAATGTATGAGGATATGTATAAACAGTTTGAAGCGTATCCAACTGGTATTATGAAAGGATGGTTAACTAACAAGAATTGGGTAATAAGCACTCCAATAGAAACTCATATTGCCTCAGAAGACAGAGCTATTCGGCAATTGGATAAAGTACGAAAAGAGCATTGCGGCGAATATGGTCCTTATTTATCCGCAGTCGAAAGAGATCGCATGATGACTATCGCAACAGGCGTACAAGCGATGGCCGAATGCGCTTACGGACGTGTAGATGAGGCTTTATGGTATATCAATCGCATCGTCGATACATTTGGCCGTACACTTCCGGGATCAATTAATGAGATGATGCCCGATTATGGCTGCCCTGTTCAAGCATGGACCATCTATGGTATAGCAACACCTTTGATTCGTTATATATATGGCATACAACCAGAAGCCTATAAAAAGACCTTGACCCTAAGTCCTAATTTACCATCAGATTGGGACTTTATTGAAATGAAAGATCTTCCTGTTGGAAATAATAAGATTAATTATAAAGTAAAACAACTGGAAGATGGATTGGAAATCACGTTAGATACAACTGAAAAGGATTGGAGTTACCTATTAAGACCGGTAAAACAACCTATCAAGCGATTTATCGTGAATGGTAAGGAACAACGGATTTAGAGAGAGACGGGGCATGCCCCGTCTCCACATATAGACACCGCCTCATAATGATCTAAAATTAAAACAGATAACCCCAACTATTTTGAGTAAATAGAACTTAGTCTGAATTCCGTATTCAAGACCTCTTTCCACTCTAACCTTTTACTATCAATGCGATAAATGGACAACAATCAATTTCTTTCATCCCATATTATACTTGAGATAACCGGAAAGCGGGGAAAATGAAAGTATGATTACTTTAACTATTTTTCTATCAAAAATTCCTACTTTTACCGCTAAATCTGTATTGAAGATGAAAGGAGACGATTTTAATATCATTTATGAACGGAATTACCGACGGTCATTCCTGTTCACCAAATCATATGTACATGATGACATGGTGGCTGAGGATATCGTAGCTGAATCGCTTGTAAAATATTGGCGACTGGTCTCTGCTGGAGAAAACGAGATAACAGAAGCCTTATTGCTCACGATTTTGAAAAATAAAGCCCTTAACTATTTACGCCATAAAGCCATACATGATGCCGCTATTGAAAATTTAGAGGAAATAAAAAATAGAGAACTAAGCATTAGAATTTCCACACTCGAGGCTTGCGATCCGAAAGAGATCTTCTCTGATGAGGTCAATAGGATCATCCACAAAACCTTAAAAAACTTACCAGAACAAACTCATCGAATATTCGAGATGAGCCGCTTCGAGAATAAAACCGTAAAAGAAATAGCGGATGAGACAAACCTCACCATAAAAGGTGTAGAATACCACATAACCAAGGCTTTAAAAGCTTTGCGTATCAACTTGAAAGACTATCTACCCTTATTTTATTTTCTTTTTTCTTAATTTTTTTCATTTTTCCACTAGGGATTTAGCGCACAGCGTTGTTTTTATAATAGAAAATAAATTAACAGACATTCATGGAGCAATTACTACAACGGTACATAAGAGGTAAGGTTTCCGAAGAAGAGAGACTGAAAGTAGTGTCATGGCTGGACGAAAGTCCTGATAACATGCGTGAATTTCTGGCTTTACGTAAATTATATGATATTTCACTTTGGCATACGGATACAGAGCAAAAAACACTTCATAAAAAATTCATTCCAACAATTCGACGTATCGCAATCGAAACACTAAAAATAGCAGCGATCTTTTTAATTGGAATTTTTGTTACTAAACAATTCGTAGAACAAAAGGTAGAGGATATACAAATACAAACCATCCATGTACCCACAGGTCAGCGAGCTGAGTTAACTTTAGCGGACGGGACACATGTTTGGCTCAACTCTCGCTCGACATTGAGATTTCCTAATAAATTCGGCACAAATAAACGGAACGTAGAACTTAACGGAGAAGGGTATTTTTCTGTACATCATGACAAAAAACGTCCTTTTACCGTACAAACCGAAAAATACGCAATTCATGTATTGGGTACCGAATTTAATGTTAAGGCATATCACAACAGTCCTTTATTTGAGACAGCATTATTAAATGGCAGCGTAGAAATATCTTCCTTAACTATGCCGAAAAGATTACGCCTAAAGCCGAACGAGATGGCGATCGCAAGTCAGGAAGGATTAAATACATCCCATATTCCTGACTACAACTACTTTAAATGGAAAGAGGGATTATTCTGTTTCGAAGACGAGTCGATCCAAAGTTTAATAGAAAAGTTACAGCTTTATTATGATATTAAAATTGATGTTCAACGACCATCCTTACTTCAATACCGTTATTCCGGCAAATTCCGTATCAAAGACGGAATTGACCATGTATTGAAAGTATTACAATTAAAACATAAATTCACTTATACAAAAAATGAAGAGACGAATCTAATCGTGATAAAATAAATATTTAGTCGTTAACCTTTTAAATACAGAATATAGAGAATGAAAACATAACAAACAATTAACAGCACAAATTACACAAAAAGGGAGATGCTGCAACATCCCCCTTCCGTAAGTCAGTACCAGACTTGCGAAAATAAATTCATTTAGTACTAACAAATAAGACATTACAAATGTATGAAAAAAATTTGTAACGGGCATTTTATGTCCCCTTTTAACACAGAAGACAAAACATTTCGAATAATGAGATTAACATTCATTGCATTATTTGTATTCAGTTTCAGCTTACTCGCATCCGTACATTCACAAACGATGCGCATCAATATCAATGCTAATAATGAATCTACGCATTCAATTTTAGAACAGATAGAACAGCAAACTGATTATTTATTCATTTATAATACAAATGAAATCGACTTAAACCGTAAAGCATCCGTACACGCTCAAGACCAAACGGTAATGGATGTTTTGTCACAAATTTTCAGAAACACGAATATTGGATATGCGATTGAGGGCAGTAATATCATGTTGATGAAGAAAGATGAAAAAGCAGAACAACAACAGGATAACAATAAGGTCTCAGGAACAATTACAGATAAATCTGGAGAACCTATTATCGGTGCTAACGTCGTTATAAAAGGAACAACTAACGGAACTATTACAGATATAGATGGTAATTATACGTTAGATGTTCCTGTTTCTGCCATCTTGCAAATTTCCTATATCGGATATTTGACACAAGATGTTCCTGTAAATGGGAAACAACAAATCAATATCCGTTTAGTAGAAGATACGCAACAATTAGACGAGGTAGTAGTGGTTGGCTACGGTACACAGAAAAAAGGGGAATTAACTTCATCTATTTCCAGCATAAAAAGCGAAACATTCATTCAAGGTTCAGTACAAGACGCAGCCCAGTTGCTTCAAGGAAAGGTTGCGGGACTTGGCATTGTCATGCCTAATGGTGATCCGACGTCTTCATCCCAAATTGTATTGCGTGGTATCGGCTCACTAAAAGGAGACCGAGTTCCATTAGTTATTGTCGATGGAGTTCCGGGTGATATGAGCACTGTTGCACCAGAAGATATCGAAAGCATAGATGTTATAAAAGACGGCTCAGCCGCCGCTATTTATGGAACTAGAGGAAATAATGGTGTTATTTTCATCACCACAAAAAAAGTGAAAGGAGAGATACCTGTAACTATTGATATTCAAGCTTATGTCACTACCCAGCAAATCAAAAAAAGATTAGATATGATGGATGCCGATCAATACCGTCAATTAGTAAAACAAGGGAAACCCGGCGCTATTGATTATGGTTACGACACAGATTGGCTAGACCAGATATTAAGGACTCCTATTTCTTACGTAACTAATGCCAGTCTACGCGGAGGTAATCGCAACTCTAATTATATCGCAAACATAAACTATAAGTCTGGCCAAGGCATTATCAAACGCTCAGACAATAGAGTATTAACCACACGATTGGAAATCAACCATTCTATGTGGGATAATTTATTAAAGTTTAATTTAAACATCATGGGTAAAGAACAAAAATATACAGCCTTAGGAGATGGCAAAAGCTTCAATGGGGAAATTTACCGAAATGCGTTAATCAATATTCCAACTGAACGTCCGAAAGACGATAACGGAAACTGGATTGAACATCCGACAATGAACGGATATATGAATCCGGTAGCTGCGCTATATGAAAGTAATGGCGAGAATAAAAGTACCCAATTACGTACATTCGGAACCGTTACATTGACTCCCATGGATGAATTTTTCGTAAAAGCATTAGTGTCGAGAACCTCTTATAATCAAACCCGCGGATATGCTGAAACTAAAAAACACATATCAACTGTCCGTAATGGCAAAAATGGGTTTGCTTCTCGTGGAACAACAGCTTCTATCGATAATCTGTTAGAGATCACAGCCCAATACAAAAATAATTTTGGTGCTCATAATCTTACTGGTTTAGCGGGTTATTCTTATCAAGACAATACCTATGAAAATTATTGGATGCAAAACTGGGATTTTCCATCCGATCAATATAGCTATAATAATATGGGGGCTGGAGCTGCCTTAAAAAGAGGAGAAGTTGAGGAAAAGTCTGAAAAAAACAAGTCTAAGTTAATCGGTGTATTTGCTCGTATCAACTATAGTTTCAATGATCGTTATTTAGCATCTGTCAGTATCCGTCATGAAGGAGCTACACAATTCGGAGCTAATTATAAATGGGGAAATTTTCCTGCCGTATCCGTAGGTTGGAATATACATAATGAGGAATTCATGAGCTCCTTACATTTTATCAGTAGTTTGAAAGCTCGTTTAGGTTTTGGTGTAACGGGTTCCATTCCTGAAGATCCATATATGTCATTAAGCCGCTTGACCAGCGATAAGAATCTCTATACTGGTTCTGGCTGGCTCCCTTCATTAAAACCTTCAAGTAACGCAAATCCAAACCTGCGTTGGGAAAAAAAAGAAGAGTGGAACTTAGGAGTAGACTTCGGTGTCCTTGATAACCGTATCAGTGGATCTATAGACCTTTATAAACGCACGACAAAAGATATGCTATGGAACTATCAAGTAGCCACTCCTCCTTATTTATATCAGGAAATCCTCGCAAACGCAGGAACTATGCAAAATAAAGGACTAGAGATACACCTCAGTGCAATCCCAGTACAAACAAAAGAATTCTCATGGACAACTAGCTTTAATTATTCGACTAACAAAAATAAGTTGGTTGCCTTATCCAACGAGGAATTCCAATTAAAATCCGGTTATATAGAAGATGGCTGGACTGGCGAACCTATCCAACAATATACCCATCGAATATTTGAAGGGGGTGAGGTTGGTAATTTCTACGGTTTTAAAACTATTGATATAGATAGCGAAGGACGTTGGATTATTGAAGATAAAAACGGTAATCCAAAACCGATCTCAGAGCAACAAGCAGAAGATAAAAAAATTATTGGAAATGGCCTGCCCAAACACCTATTAAGCTGGGATAACAGTTTTACCTTCAAAAATTTCGACTTAGGTATAACTATGCGAGGTGCATTCGACTATGACATCCTCAACTACCCCCGCATGTTTTATGAATGTCCTGTAAACTTGACCCGGGGAAATTTGCTTGCCACAGCTTATGAACCGAAGTACGGAAAGACTGTACTAAACGACCAACAGGAACTTCAATATGTTAGCTATTTCATCGAAAGAGGAAACTTTTGGAAAATTGATAATATCACCATTGGTTATACCTTAAAACTTAAGAATGATTATTTAAAAAGGATACGTATATACGCAACCGGTAATAACCTATTCACATTTACAGGATACAGTGGATTAGACCCTGAGGTTAATACGCAAGGACTTAATCCCGGATGTGATGAATTAGGCCGTTACCCTTCTACACGTTCCTTTACTTTAGGCGCAATGTTTACTTTTTAAAATAAATAAACTCATGAATACAATTAAAAAACATATAAATATCTTATTATTAGGTTGCTGTTCATTGAACTTTATTTCCTGCACAGACCTAACCGAAGAAATCTTCTCTGACATTACTGAAGATAGTTATAAATATGAAGCTGGAGACGCAACTAAAGTGGTTGGTGCCGCTTATACCAATCTTCAAGATTGGGGATATTGCGGTTCCGGACAAGCTCCAATGCTGAGTCAAGAAATATGTACCGATGCCGCAGTGTTCCCCGCTAATGGTTCCGGTTGGGATGATGGAGGTGTATTTCGTAGAATGCATCAACATTCATGGAACTCCGAACAATTACAAGTGAATCGTTTATGGGAAGTTTGCTATTCCGGAATTATCTTGGCAAACCGGGCTATCAGCATTATCAACCAAGATGATTTTCCTTTTGCCGCTAATGAAAACAAGGCTGCCATGATCGCTGAATCTCGAGCATTACGTGCTTTCTATTACTGGTACATCATGGATAATTTCGGAGATGCTCCTTTAGTAACGGAACCCACCTCAGAATTACCTGTAAAAACATCCCGGAAGGATCTTTATGATTTTATAGTCAAAGAACTAAAAGAGTCTTTCAGCGATCTCCCAACAGAGAAAAATGAATCTAATTATGGAAGATTCACATTATGGGGAGCTAAAGCCCTCCTCGCTAACGTATATTTGAACGCAGAAGTATATACAGGTGATCCCCAATGGAATGCTTGTATTCAAGAGTGTGATGATATTATTAATTCAGGAAAATACAGTTTAGACATTAATTATAGCGATCCATTTAAGGCACACAATGAAAACTCATTAGAAAATATATTAGTCATTCCTTATGATGAAATATTTGCCACTGGATTTAACTATCATTTAGCCGCCTTACACGGAGCAAACCAAAAAACGTATGATCTAGTTGGAAGCCCTTGGGGAGCTGGGGCCTATAAAGGAATACCTCAATTCATCGACACCTATGATCCAGATGACGAACGTTTAAATGCGACTTGGCTAGGAGGTCCCCAATACGCATCTGACCGGACACCTCTCACAGGCTCTTATGACTTAATGGGACAACCGCTTATCTTCGTCAACAAAATGCCCAACGGAATTTTCACTGGTGAGGCAGAAGGATATCGCTGGTTAAAATATGAGGTTGAGATGGGAGCCAGAAGTGAACTAAATAATGATTTGGTCTTATTCAGACTTACGCAAGTCCATATGATGAAAGCAGAATGCCTTTTACGTACTGGGAAAGCAGATCAAGCAGCGTCTATTGTAAGTATGGTCAGAAAAAGAGCTTTTAAAGAACATCCTGAAAAAGCAATTGTCTCAGGAGCGCAATTACAAGAAAAATCCTGTTACAAATACGGTACGGTAGAAAACTATGTATTAACTTCGCAAAATCAAGTTTATCCGGAAAAATTCGGACGTTTCTATGATGAACTAGGTTGGGAATTCGCTGGAGAATCTTATCGCCGGAGAGATATGATACGTTTCGGTCATTTCACAAAAGCTAAATGGTTATCTCATGAGCCGAATGGAGATTATAAAACGGTATTTCCCTTACCTCAAAAAGTAGTAGATACCAATCCGAATCTGGAACAAAATCCGAATTATCAATAATAACATAGAGGGTATGTCTCTATATTGACATACCCTCCTTTAATCTCAATTTCTAAAGCTATATGAAGCAATACCTTTTACTCGCTGCGTCTGCCTTTCTTTTGCAAGGGTGCCAGACCTCTAAAGAAGATATAAAGGAACAGCCTTTGAAGATGATCGAGCAGATCGATTTTTCTCATGTGAAAATCAATGACAACTTTTGGTCACCCAGACTCAGCAAACATGTCTCGGCGACCTTGCCTGTCTGTATCGATCAAATAGAGAATCAAACCGGACGTATCCGTAATTTCGAGAATGCAGCGAAAGGGGAAGGAGAGCATTCCGGCATTTTCTTTGATGATTCCGATGTATATAAAGCGTTAGAAGGTATGGCTTATAGCCTGATCAACAATCCGGATCCCGAGTTGGAAAAGAAAGCGGACGAATGGATTGACAAATTCGCTGCCGCCCAACAACCGGATGGCTACATCAATACCTTCTATACACTCACCGGATTGGATAAACGGTGGACCAATATGGACAAGCATGAGATGTACTGCGCCGGACATATGATTGAGGCAGGAGTAGCGTATTATCAAGCTACCGGAAAGCGCAAGTTATTAGACGTATGTATACGCATGACAGATCATATGATGAGCCAATTCGGTCCGGGAAAAAGACATTGGGTACCGGGACACGAGGAAATAGAACTGGCGCTTGTCAAGCTTTATCAAACCACCCAAGAGCAGAAATATCTGGATTTCGCTTATTGGCTGCTGGAGGAACGTGGACACGGTCACGGCACTATGGGTGATGAAGGTAAATGGGACCCGGTTTACTATCAAGATATCGTTCCCGTCCGGCGACTTACCGATATCTCCGGGCATGCGGTACGATGTATGTATTTGTATTGCGGTATGGCCGATGTGGCTGCCTTGAAGAATGATACGGGATATATAGCCGCCATAGATCGTCTATGGGATGATGTGGTACACCGCAATATGTATATCACCGGGGGAATCGGTTCATCCCGGGATAACGAAGGGTTTACGGAGGATTACGATTTACCGAACCTAGATGCTTATTGCGAGACTTGCGCTTCTGTCGGAATGGTGCTTTGGAACCAACGTATGAACCAACTTACCGGAGACTCTAAATACATCGACATACTGGAACGTTCTTTATATAACGGTGCGCTTGCCGGTATCTCCTTGGGTGGAGACCGCTTCTTCTATGTCAACCCGCTGGAATCTAAGGGTGATCACCATAGACAAGAATGGTATGGTTGCGCTTGTTGCCCAAGTCAGCTTTCACGCTTCTTGCCTTCTATCGGAAATTATATCTACGCCTCCTCCGATGATGCGTTATGGGTAAATCTATATATCGGAAATACGGGGCAAATACGGATAGGAGAGACTGATATCCTATTAACACAAGAAACGGACTATCCGTGGGATGGATCGGTAAAACTAACAATTTCTACGTCTCAGCCTTTGGAGAAAGAGATACGCCTCCGCATTCCGAATTGGTGCAAAACCTATGATTTAAGTATCAATGGTAAGAGAATAAACGTGTCTGAGAAAAAAGGCTATGCGGTAATCAAGGATTGGAAATCGCAAGATGTAATCGCTCTAGATATGGATATGCCCGTGGAAATTGTTGCGGCAGATCCGCATGTCAAGGAAAATTTCGGCAAACGGGCGATTCAACGAGGGCCACTTGTATACTGCATGGAAGAAATAGACAACCCGGAATATTTCGATCAAATCCAGTTGAGCCCAAGTACAACATTCCAGACAGCCTTCGTTTCCGATATATTGAATGGGATAAAAACAATTAAAACAAACGGTAGGGCACAATCTGCTACCTTCATTCCCTATTATGCGTGGGATAACCGTAAAGCAGGAAAAATGAGGGTATGGATCCCCTATAACGAATAACTAAAAAAGCATCAAAATGAAGTATTTATTAACGATAACATTATCAAGCCTAATCTCAATTACCTCCTTTTCTGCCACTTTGCCGGGAAATGAAGGTTCTATCAACATTAATTACCCGAACAATCGTTATCCATTAGCCTCTAAGCCTTATATAGAGTTGCCTATTGGGGATGTTAAACCTGCGGGTTGGCTAAAAATCCAAATGGAACGAATGTGTACGGGAATGACCGGCCATCTGGATTCTATCTATACGAAAGTAATGGGACCGCGTAATGGTTGGTTAGGCGGAGATGGAGACGTATGGGAGCGAGGCCCATACTGGATAGATGGCTTACTACCTTTGGCTTACATCATGAATGATGAGGCCCTGATCCAAAAAGTAAAGCCTTGGGTTGAATGGACATTGGCCTCTCAAAAGCCTAACGGATATTTCGGGCCAGATACAGACAGAGACTATGAACCCGGCTTACAACGGGATAACGCACAAGATTGGTGGCCCAAAATGGTTATGCTCAAAGTTCTGCAACAATATTATTCCGCTACCAACGATCAAAGAGTTATCTCGTTCCTCACTAATTATTTCAAATACCAGCTTTCTGAACTACCTAAAAGTCCTCTGGGAAAATGGACTTTCTGGGCTGAACAACGAGGAGGGGATAATCTGATGGTCGTATATTGGCTTTATAATATCACGGGCGATCCTTTCCTTCTGGAGTTAGGAGAGTTAATCCATAAGCAAACCTTCAATTGGACCGACGTGTTCTTGAACCAAGATCATTTAGCCCGGCAAAACAGCCTGCATTGTGTAAATCTCGCCCAAGGATTCAAGGAACCTGTCATTTATTACCAACAGAGCCATAATCCTCAAAATCTGGAAGCGGTTAAGGAAGCTGTACGGAAAATGCGTCATACGATTGGTTTTCCTACAGGATTATGGGCGGGAGATGAACTTTTACGTTTCGGTAACCCGACACAAGGATCAGAACTCTGTACCGCTGTCGAGATGATGTTCTCTCTCGAGAAAATGTTAGAGATAACCGGAGATGTCCAGTGGGCTGATCATTTAGAGAAAGTCGCATACAATGTACTGCCAACGCAGATCAAGGATGACTTTTCCGCACGACAATATTATCAGCAAGTCAATCAAATAGCGATCACTTACGAAGGACGTAACTTTGTCTCACCACACGAGGACACAGACATTGTTTTCGGAGAATTGAGCGGTTATCCTTGTTGTACCTCCAATCTACATCAAGGCTGGCCTAAATTCACACGACATCTATGGTTTGCCACCGCCGATAATGGCATCGCTTCACTTATCTACGCACCATCGGAAGTGACTGCCCAAGTGGGAAACGACATCACGGTTAAAATCGCAGAGAAGACCGATTATCCCTTTGAAGAAAAGATCGATTTCAATTTATCGTTCCCTAGCAAGAAAGACAAGAAAGCCTTTTTCCCTTTTCACTTGCGTATTCCTGCTTGGTGTAATAATCCCGTGATTACGATAAATGGCGAGGCTGTCTCTATCGCAGCTCACTCTGGCGAAATCGTACGAATCAACCGAGAATGGAAAGATGGCGATCATATCCAGCTAGAGCTACCCATGCGTATATCCACAAGCAATTGGTATGACGATGCGGTTGTTATCGAACGAGGCCCATTATTGTATTCCCTAAAGATGGATGAGAAATGGGAACGCAAGGTTGATCAACGCCCGGAGTCTTCACATAAAGGAGAATGGTATTATGAGGTCACCTCTACTTCACCATGGAATTATTCCCTGATTCGCAAATATCTGAAAGAAGAAGAACTAGAGAAAAATTTCGTCGTTAGAAAGGCAGAGAACATCGCCCCTTACCCATGGAACCTAGAGAATGCCCCTATCACGATCAAAACAAAGGGACGGATCTTACCTTCATGGAAAATGTTCAAAGGTTCCGCCGGCCCCGTAAATTTCTTCATGCAAGCCAACGAACCGATGGGTGATGAAGAGACGATCGAGTTAATTCCTTATGGCTGTACCACTTTACGTATAACCGAGTTCCCGGTACGATAAAATAATGTGCCAATATGTTCATATGTGCCAATATGCCAATGCTTATTTTACACAAATAGTATTCGCATTGGCACATTGCCTACATTGGCACATTATTTCAATTCTTCTTCATCGTATAATCCTTCACCCCCAAGGAATCATACGCCTGCAAAAGCGCCTCGTCATTATCGGAGATCATTAACAACTTGTCGTTCTCCTTTAATTCCGTATTTCCTTTCGGGATGAAATAGCGGCCTTCCCGTTTCACCATTACCGCCAAGGTATGATCGGGTAAAGTCAGCTGCATCAATTTATTTCCATGGGATAATACCGCCGGGGTAATATCGATCTCGCTCATAGCGCTCTTGATCTCCTCGGGAAGCTCGATGCCAAACTCATCCTTTCGTTCCGGCTCATCCACCATATCCAGCCATTTAGCGGCTTGGGTAACCGTGGTTCCTTGAATCAGCAAAGAAAGAATCGTGATAAAAAATACGATATTAAAGAACATACCGGCATGCTCGATCCCGGCGATCATCGGGTAAGTAGCGAAAATAATAGGAACCGCCCCGCGTAATCCCACCCATGAGATATACAGTTTACCTTTGAAGGAGAAATTCTTATAAGGTATCAAGCAAAGGAACACGCTAATCGGACGGGCGATCAAGATCATAAAGACTCCCACCATAACACCTACACCCGTCACCGGTAATAACTCATGTGGGTTCACTAGCAAGCCTAACGTAAGGAACATCACGATCTGCCACAACCAAGCGAAACCGTCAAAGAACGTCCCCATACTTTTCTTGTGAACAATCTTAGCGTTACCAACCACCAAACCAGCGATATAAACCGCTAAATAGCCATTACCCTTACATAAGGTCGTAGCGGCGAAGGTAAAGAAAGCCGTAGCCAATAAAAGGATCGGATACAAAGACTCGTTATCTATATCGATCTTATTGATAATCAACACAGCCAGTCTCCCCAATAAGAAACCGGCGATAGCTCCCACCGATAATTGAATGACCAAGGATAGCCCGGCCTCCCAAATATTCATACCTCCGCTTTGTATGTAAGCGATCAGAAGCAAGGTAAGCATATAAGCCATCGGGTCATTACTACCACTCTCCAGCTCCAAGGTAGGACGCAGACGCTCTTTCAAATAAACCCCTTTACTGCGCAAGATGGAGAAAACCGAGGCTGAGTCCGTAGAGGACATGACCGCCGCCAGCAATAAAGATTCCGGGAAAGTCAACGTAACATATTTGCCAAATAAACCAAATAACCAATAGATAAACCCGCCCGTGATAAAGGTCGTAGCCAACACCCCGAGCGTAGCCAATACCACACCTTGCGAGGCGATAGGTTTGACCTCCGCAACTTTCGTGTCCATACCACCCGAGAACAAGATGATACTCAACGCCAACATGCCGATAAACTGGGCTACATTCGGATCGCTGAACTGGATGCCCAGACCATCGCTGCCAAACAACATTCCCACACCAAGGAACAACAACAAAGCGGGTAAGCCGAAACGATAACCGGCCTTACCGGCGAATATACTTAAAAACAGGATCACAGAAGCTATTAATAGCACTTGCTCAGGATTTTGAAACATACGCAAAACGGGTTTTATGATTAGTGATTTGATACTTTGTCACAAAGTTCGTAAACTTTTTGTAATTATAATCACACAAAAAGAAGAAATCCGGTCCCAAATTTACAGGAAGACCAGATTTATTCTTTCTATAGAAAAACAAATCTTTCTTACAAATTGTTCGAGAATTTTTCTATCTCGCATAGAATCATTACTTTTGGCAAACATACATATCCGCTTTATGAACAAAAAACATCTATTTACGCTGTTGTTCACATTACTCGTATGGACGAGCTGTAACAACCAACAACATTTTATTACCGACGCCGCTTACCGAGCTGAGGTCGAGAACGATTTCCAAGCGAAACAGGCCGCCCTGCCTAACGGAGACCTTTTCGCAGTATTTAACGATCAAATGACTCCCGAAGAGAGGGAGGCGTTAACCTTCATGTACGCCTATATGCCGATTGGAGACATCACGGACTATAGTGGCGATTTCTATTTGAAAAACATCCGTTCCTCTTTCCAAGCACGGAATGAGATGCCTTGGGGCGATAGCATCCCAGAGGATATCTTCCGCCATTTCGTATTGCCGGTACGAATCAACAATGAGAATCTGGATGAAAGCCGCATGGTTTTCTTTGATGAGTTGAAAGACCGGGTGAAGGGTCTCTCGTTGTACGACGCCGTACTGGAAGTGAATCACTGGTGTCATGAGAAGGTTATCTATACTCCTTCCGATGGGCGCACAAGTTCCCCTTTGGCATCCGTAAAGACCGCTTACGGTCGTTGCGGCGAGGAGTCTACCTTCACGGTAGCCGCTTTACGTTCCGTGGGTATTCCCGCGCGTCAGGTATATACGCCTCGCTGGGCGCATACGGATGATAACCACGCATGGGTAGAAGCTTGGGTGAATGGTAAATGGTATTTCCTCGGCGCTTGCGAGCCCGAACCGGTATTGAATCTGGGTTGGTTCAACGGCCCTGCTTACCGGGGTATGTTGATGCATACGAAAGTATTCGGTAAATACAATGGCCCGGAGGATGTCATGGAACGTACCGATGGGTATACCGAGATCAACGTGATCGATAATTACGCGCCTTCGGCTAAAGCCGTTATCACGGTTACGGATGCCAATGGCAAGCCGGTAAAGGACGCTTTGGTAGAATTCAAGATTTATAACTATGCCGAGTTTAACAGTGTAGCCCGCAAGAAGACGGACGCGGATGGCAAATGCTCATTATCCGCCGGAAAAGGGGATATGTTGGTATGGGCCAGTAAGGACGGCAAGTTCGGCTACAGCAAGGTCTCTTTCGGCAAAGACGGAGAGGTTACGATCGCCTTGAACAAAAAACCGGGAGATGTGGAGACGATCGCCCTAGATATCATACCACCGGTGGACGGCTCTATCCCAGCGGAAGTTACACCGGAGCAAAAGGAGGCGAACGCCAAACGTTTATTGGAAGAAGACGCTATCCGTAATAAATATGTAGCTACTTTCTATACGGAAGAGAAAGCGGAGGCTTTAGCGAAAGAATTGGGTATCGATCCGATGAAGACAGAGGATTTCATGATCGGTAGCCGTGGTAACTGGATGGAGATCGAGAAGTTCTTACGGGAGACTCCCGCCGAGAAGCGTGTGCAAGCGATGGCTTTATTGGATGTCGTATCCGCTAAGGATCTACGTGATACACCTGCGTCTGTCTTTGCGGACCATTTAAACAATACGCCGGCCGTTCAAAGCGAATGGTTCAATGAATATATCATGAATCCTCGTGTGGCCAATGAGTTCCTGACTCCTTATAAGAGTTTCTTCGCTGCAAACATTGAGCCTTCCCTTGCGAAACAAGCCGTAGAGAATCCACAGTCATTGGTGGATTGGGTGAAGAATAACGTCTCCATTAACGACGCACTAAACGCACAACGTATTCCGATCATGCCGATGGGTGTATGGAAATCCCGTATCGCTGATAAGGGCTCCCGTAATATCTTCTTCGTGGCCGTGGCTCGTAGCTTAGGTATTCCGGCACGTATCGAGCCGGTAGCCCGCAAGATCCAGTACTTCAAAGACAACGCTTGGGTAGACGTCGATTTCGAGGCTGCCGTACAGACGACCGCTAAACAAGGCAAGGTAATCGCTTCTTACCAACCGATCAAGGCGCTGCAAGACCCGAAATATTACAGTCACTTCACGATCGCCAAGGTTTTGCCGAACGGTACTTTACAGACCTTGAATTTCGAGAGAGGCGGTAATGTGGATATGGGCTTGGGAGATACTTGGAGCGGATTACTGAAGAAACCGTTATCCATGGATGAAGGTAATTATATGTTAGTGACCGGTACTCGTATGGCAAACGGTAGCGTATTGGCCGAGATCGAGTTTTTCAATGTGGAGGCAGACAAGACCACCCCGATCCAATTGGAGATGCGCGAAAGCAAGGACGAGATACAGGTGATCGGTAATTTCAACTCCGAAAATAAATTCAAACGTGCGGACAACGGCGAGGAAACTAGCTTGCTAGCTACTACCGGACGTGGCTACTATATCGTAGCGCTTCTAGGCTCCCGCCAAGAACCGACAAACCATGCGATGCGTGATATCGCCGCCGTGAAGAAGGAACTAGAAGATTGGGGACGAGGCATCGTGCTTCTCTTCCCGGACGAGAAAGGCTATAAGAACTTCGATCCGAAAGAGTTCGGCGATTTACCGGGCACGATCACATACGGTCTGGATATCGACGGGGCGATCCAAAAGGAGATGGCTACAGCGATGAAATTGCAAAACGCCAATACCTTGCCGATCTTCTTGATCGCCGATACGTTCAATCGTGTCGTATTTGTCTCTCAAGGCTATACAATTGGCTTGGGCGAGCAGTTAATGAAAGTCATACATAAGCTATAACAGATCGTTTCACAAGTGTGATCTGATCTTTTCACCCATGTGAAACGATCGGATCACGGCTGTGAAACGTTCTTTTCACATAGGTGAAAAGATCTATACGACAGGAGACACTCATTTCTTCTACCACAAACCGATCAGACTTCCTCCCTAGATTCGTTTTAATTCCCTTATTTTTCCCGTTCTTCCCAATCGGGGATTCATCTCTCAAAAAAATAATATCTTTGATTAAACCTTTTTACGAAAGGAGAGTCTAAACTTGCGTTTAGTTATATATTTTGGAGTAACGAGTGTAAATTATCAGTAAATACCATACGAGAACATGATGACAAAGAGAGCGAAATGGGGAGTTACGGCGGCTATCTTATTAATGATAGCGGGAATGATCGCTTACCCTCAATTGAAAAACAAGTTCAAGGCATCCCAAGATGCCGCTTCCGTCGTACCCACATCGGGCACGAGCCTGCGAAACCAGACACTTAACATCAACGCCGAGGTATTGAAATACCAATCATTAACCGATAAGATCATGAGTACCGGAAGTACCCTTCCGGACGAAGAGGTGGATTTGGCTTTCGAGTCTTCCGGTAAGGTGGTAGCCATCTATTTCACGGAAGGTAGCCACGTAAAGGCGGGCGATCTGTTGGCTAAAATCAATGACAAGCCGCTGCAAGCCCAGCTAAAGAAGCTGGAAGCCCAAGTTCCTTTAGCCAAGGATCGTGTCTATCGCCAACGCACCTTGCTGGAGAAAGACGCCGTCAGCCAAGAAGCCTACGAGCAAGTAGCCACCGAATATGAGAAGCTAATGGCGGATATCGAGCTAGTCAAAGCGAATATCGCCCAGACAGAGCTTCGGGCTCCTTTCGACGGGATCATCGGACTTCGCTCCGTGAGTGAGGGCGCGTACGTTACTTCCTCCTCTTCCGTAATCGCGAAGTTGACCAAGATATCCCCGTTGAAAATCGAGTTCTCCATTCCCGAGAGCTACGCGGCCGAGGTACAAGACGGAACCCCGATCCTGTTCCGCATGGAGAAAAACGGTATGATGCAGAACTATAAGGCGACCGTTTACGCCGTGGAAAGCAAGGTCGACATGGCGACCCGTACCTTGAAAGTACGTGCCACTTACCCGAATCCGGGCGAGAATATCTTACCCGGCCGTTATACCTCCGTCGAGATCAGCAAGCGGGAGATCAAGGACGCTTTAGCCATCCCCAGCGAGGCCGTTATCCCCGAGATGGGAAAAGACATCGTTTACTTATATAAGAACGGCGTGGCCGAGCCTCAAGAGATCACGATCGGTATACGAACCGAGAGCCGTGTACAGGTATTGCAAGGGTTGAATGTGGGCGATACGCTGATCACGTCCGGCGTGATGCAGTTACGTACCGGCATGAAAGTTTCTATTGATAACTTGACTGAATAAGGAGAAGAACGATGGCAAATATTTCAGAAACCAGTATAAACCGGCCCGTACTCTCGACAGTGATGATGCTGGTCATCCTCCTGTTCGGCTTTATCGGTTACCGGTTCCTTGGCGTCCGGGAGTTCCCGAGCGTAGACCAGCCGATTATCTCGGTCAACGTATCTTATCCCGGAGCGAACGCCGACGTGATCATGAACCAGATCACCGAGCCGTTAGAACAGAATATCAACGGTATCCCGGGTATCCGTTCATTGAGTAGCGTGAGTAGCCAAGGCAGCAGCCGCATCACGGTAGAGTTTGAGTTGTCCGTGGATATGGAAACGGCGGCGAACGATGTACGTGATAAAGTATCTCGTGCCCAACGCTACCTTCCCCGCGACTGCGACCCGCCTACGGTATCGAAAGCGGATGCCGATGCCTCCCCGATCATGCAGATCGCCATCCGAAGCAACAAACGCTCGTTGATGGAGTTGAGCGAGATCGCCGAGCTAACGGTGAAAGAGCGTTTGCAGACCATCGAGAACGTGAGTGGCGTGGATATCTGGGGACAAAAACGGTATTCCATGCGTCTATGGCTGGACCCAATCAAGATGGCGGGTTACGGAGTGACCCCGATGGACGTGAAAAACGCCGTCGATAACGAGAACGTGGAGCTTCCTTCCGGTAGTATCGAGGGAAATACGATCTCCTTATCCATACGTACCTTAGGATTGATGCATACCGCCAAGGAGTTCAACGATTTAATCATCAAGGAAGACAACAACAATATCGTACGCTTCAGCGATGTCGGACGTGCGGAGGTAGCTCCCGAGGACTTGCGGAGCTTACTGAAGAAGAACGGCGAGCCAATGGTTATGACCGTTATCATCCCCCAACCGGGAGCCAACCATATCGAGATCGCCGACGAAGCCTACAAGCGTATCGAGCAATTACAAAAAGACCTGCCGGAAGATGTCACGATCGAGATGATGTATGACAACACCCGCTTTATCCGGGCCTCTATCGGCGAGGTACAACAGACGATCTACGAGGCTTTCCTCTTGGTCGTATTGATTATCTTCTTGTTCCTCCGCGACTGGCGGGTCACGCTGGTTCCTGTCGTCGTTATCCCCGTATCGTTGGTAGGAGCTTTCTTCGTGATGTATATCTCCGGATTCTCCGTCAACGTATTGACGATGTTGGCGGTCGTGCTCTCGGTCGGTCTGGTGGTAGACGACGCGATCGTGGTGGCGGAGAATATATATGTACGTATCGAGCAAGGCATGTCACCGAAAGAGGCGGGTATCGAAGGATCGAAAGAGATCTTCTTCGCCGTGGTATCTACCACGATCACCCTGATCTCCGTATTCTTGCCGATCGTGTTTATGGAAGGTATGACGGGGCGCTTATTCAAGGAGTTCAGTATCGTGATCGCCGGTTCGGTCGCTATCTCCTCGTTCGTGGCCCTTACGTTTACACCGATGTTGGCTACCAAGCTATTGAAGAGGAGAGAGAAGAAAAACTGGTTCTATCGGAAGACCGAGCCGTTCTTCGAGGGATTGAACACGATCTACGCCAAGTCGTTGAACGCATTCTTGAACCATAAGATATGGTCGATCCCTATCGTTATCCTTCTTTTCGGATCGATCGGGTACTTCTGGAAGAACATTCGTTCCGAGTTATCGCCTTTGGAGGACCGTTCCATGATCTCCGTGAATATGCGCGGGCCGGAAGGGGCTACCTTCGAGTTTATCCGCGACTACGCGGACCGTATCGAGCAAATAGCCGACTCCATCGCTCCCGAGAAGCAATCCATCATGACCCGCTCGTGGGAAGGAGGAGGTTCGCTAAACCTCATATTAAGCGATATCAAGGAACGGGAACGCTCGCAAATGGAGATCGCCGAGACCTTGTCGAAAGAAGTCCGCAAAGAGACCTTGGCCCGCGCCTTCGTACAACAGCAATCCACCTTCGGCGGACGCCGGGGCGGTATGCCTATCCAATACGTATTGCAGGCCCCGACCTTGGATAAACTGCAAGAGTTCCTGCCCACGTTTATGCAAAAGGTGAACGAGAGCCCGGTCTTCCAGATGGCGGACGTGAACTTGCGCTTCACCAAGCCGGAGGCACGTATCGAGATCGACCGGGATAAGGCTTCCTTATTGGGCGTCAGCACCCGCAACATCGCCCAGACCTTGCAATATGCGTTGAGCGGACAGCGTATGGGCTACTTCTATATGAATGGTAAGCAATACCAGATATTGGGCGAGATCAACCGCCAGCAACGAAATACCCCTGTCGATTTAAAATCGATCTATGTACGTAGTAACAATGGGGAAATGATCCAGTTGGATAACTTGGTTAAGGTTACGGAAAATGTGGCGCCGCCCCAATTGTATCGCTATAACCGTTTCGTATCGGCGACGGTTTCCAGTGGATTGAATAAGGGATATACGATCGGCGATGGTCTGGACGAGATGGACCGTATCGCCTCGGAGGTGCTGGATGGTAGCTTCCGTACCGCTCTTTCCGGCGAGTCGAAAGAGTTCCGTGAGAGTTCTTCCAGTTTGATGTTCGCCATGATCTTGGCCTTGTTGATGATTTATTTGGTGTTGGCCGCCCAGTTCGAGAGTTTCAAGGATCCGTTGGTAGTGATGTTCACCGTACCTTTGGCTATCGCCGGTGCGCTGATGTTCATGAGCTATTCGGGTATCACGATGAATATATTCAGCCAGATCGGTATCATTATGTTGATTGGTTTGGTGGCGAAGAACGGTATCTTGATCGTAGAGTTCGCCAATCAGCGGCAAGAGTCGGGACTTAGTTTGCCGGAAGCGATCCGCTCGTCCGCGACCCAGCGTCTGCGCCCGATCTTGATGACTAGCGTATCCACCATCCTCGGTTTGGTGCCATTGGTATACGCTACGGGCGAGGGTGCCCAAGGGCGTATCGCCATGGGTGTAGCGGTAGTAGGCGGAATGTTGGTATCGACCTTCTTGACCCTGTTTATCGTACCGGCCATGTATTCGTTTATATCCACCAACCGAAAAAAGAACATTACTGAATAATAAATAAACACATGAATAAGTACCTATATACATTACTATTGGCCTTCTCTTCCCTCTTTATGGCGGAGGCGCAGCAACTATTCGATCTGAAACGGTGTATCGAAACCGGATTAGAGCAGAACTACTCCATCCGTATCATTCGTAACGAGCAACAGATCAGCGACAATAACGCCACCCCCGGAAACGCCGGTTATCTGCCTACCGTAGATATGAGCGGCGGATTCAGCGGAAATATCAATAACAACCGTAACAGCCTGCAAGACGGATCGATCGAGAAGGCGAATGGTATAAACAGCGAGACGGGTAACGTCGGACTAAACGTTAACTGGACGGTTTTCGACGGTTTCGGTATCCAAGCCGAATACTCTCGCTTGAAAGAATTACAGCGAATGGGAGAATTGAACACCCGCATGACCATCGAGGATTTCGTAGCCAACCTTTCCAGCGAGTACTACAACCTGATCCGGCAGAAAATCCGTTTGCGTAACCTCCGTTCCACCTTGGACCTTTCCAAGGAGCGTCTACGGATCGTGGAGGAAAGGTATTATATCGGCTCCATGTCCCGTCTGGACTTGCAACAGGCTCAAGTGGACTTCAACTCGGATAGCTCCAAGGTATTAAACCAATTGGAGGTCGTGCATACCTCCCGTATCCGCCTGAACGAGTTAATGGCATTAAATAATGTGGAGGAGGAAATCCAGATCAAGGACTCCTTGATCTACCCGAACCCGTTCCTCGACGAGGTAGATCTATGGAAGAATACCCTCGAAGCCAACGCCTCACTCCTGATCGCCCAAAAGAACCAGACGTTGTCTGAGCTTGATTATAAAAAGGTAAAAAGCCGCTATTATCCCTATGTCAAGCTAAACGCAGGCTACGGCTACACGGCAAACTGGACGGAAGTGGGCAATTACGACCTCCAACAACGGCTGGGGCTTAATTACGGCGTGACCATCGGTATGAGCCTCTTCGACGGTTTCAACCGGAAACGTGAGCAACGCAACGCCCGCATCCAAATCGAGAACCAGCAATTGCGCATCCAAGAACTGGAACTTGCCCTGCGTGCGGACATGAGCAACTTCTGGATGGCCTATAAAAACAACCTCGACCTATGGAGCCTAGAGAAAGAGAACCTCGTAGCCGCCCAAGAGAACTACCGGATCGCCATCGACCGCTATAAACTCGGCGAGTTGTCTGGTATCGAATTGCGTGAGGCGCAAAACAGTCTACTGGAAGCGGAGGAGCGTCTTTCCGTGGCGGAATATTCCACCAAGATCTGTGAGATCTCGCTGCTTCAGTTAAGCGGACAGATATTAACCTATATCCGTCCCGAGCCGGAGAAAGCCAGTTTCTAGGATAAAGGCCAGTGCCACGCCTATGGCACAAGTTATTATAACTCCGTTTAAAGACTAGAGGCTTATGCTAATTGCGTTTTTTTATGTAAGTTCGCGGCAAATGGCAAGGTCATCATTGCCTAACGACAAAAGGAAATGCAAATACTACCAAAGGTTAATACATTACGAAAAGGATCGCTCTTGTACCGCGGCATCCGCTACCGTAAAGGATTCGGAGTACATTCGCCTTTCGTTTTTAACCTCATCACGAAGGTCATCGAGGAAAAATGTTCCTATTATAGTTTCTATGATATAGAGCTTTTACGTAAGCAGTTATTATTCCGGGAAGGAGAGATCACCTATCCGGACCGGCAGAACAAGGGGAAACGAAAGACCCGTTCCATCGGCGAGATCGTAAAACGGGAATCCATCCGGCCCAAGCATGGCGCCTTATTATTCCGTTTGACAAACTATTTCAAGTCCAAGAATATCCTCCAGATAGGAACCACGATGGGGTTGTCTACCTTATATCTAACCTCCTATGCCACGGGATTGAGATGTATCGCCTTGGAAAATGTACCGGAATTCGCCACGATCGCCCGTCAAGCATTCGCTAAAGAGGGACGTAATCCCATCGATTTGCGTATCGGTAATTATAAGGACTTGCTTCCCCAAGCCTTAAATGACATAAATAGCTTAGATTTTGTTTTTTTCAACACTTTATATGAACAACATAACAACCTCTGGCTGTTTAATGAATGTATGAAATACGCGCACAACGACACGGTATTCGTTTTTGAGGGAATCAAGGCGAGCCGTAAGATGCGTGAACTTTGGGAAGAGATCTGCGCATGTCCGGAAGTGACGGTCACCTTAGATCTTTACTCGCTAGGGATTGTCTTGTTCAACAAGAAATTGCACAAACGAGATTATATTGTTTATTTTTAGGATTCAAAACAAGTCAGATATGAAGAAGAGTATTATCTATACCAGAACAGGCGATAAAGGAACCACTTCACTGGTAGGTGGACAACGCGTGTCGAAAGCGCACGATCGGATCGAGAGCTATGGCACCGTAGATGAGCTGAACTCCTTTATCGGATTATTAATCACGGCCTTGAATGATGAGAAAGATACTGATTTCTTATCATTCATCCAGCATAAGCTATTCACGATCGGTTCTTACCTAGCCACGGATCAAGCGACCACGGAATTGAAAATCGAGAGCAAGGTAACGCCCGAGAGCATCGAGCGTATCGAGCGGGAGATAGACCGTCTGGATAACGAGCTGCCGAAAATGCATGCGTTCATCCTACCGGGAGGATGCCGCTCGGCCGCCCTCGCACACGTTTGCCGCACCGTTTGCCGTCGTGCCGAGCGACAAATCTATCGCTTGGCCGAGAATTGCCCCGTTGAGGAGCCTGTATTGATATTTATGAACCGTTTATCGGATTATTTCTTCGTTCTGGCACGAAAAGAATGCATAAATAATAACGGTAAAGAAATTATTTGGGATTATACTTGCGTATAATAAATAAAGTCATATTTTCGCGGAAAAATAGAGAACCAAATCGCTTCGGCGGTTATTAATACTTGACAGCTATGTATTGGACATTAGAGTTAGCTTCAAAATTGGAAGACGCACCCTGGCCTGCGACTAAGGATGAACTTATTGACTATGCACAACGTTCTGGTGCGCCATTAGAAGTGATTGAGAATTTGCAGGAAATGGAAGATGAAGGCGAGATTTACGAATGCATGGAAGACATCTGGCCGGATTATCCAAGTAAAGAAGACTTCTTCTTCAACGAGGAAGAATACTAGTTCAATTGAGAATTGGAAATTGAAAATTAAGAAATAGAAGAACGAGGTGGCGGACGATCGAGCTCCCCTGCCTCGTTGTTTTTTTGTGAAAATACAATTTATCCGGATTTGCTGCGTTTGTAGTTACAACGTGAAGTGAATGTTTAAATGAGAAGACGTCTTCTTTCGATCCTGATCCTTTTGTGTACTTGTGCGGGAATCGTACGGGCGCAATATGACGCACGCTTAAGTCAATACTTCATGGCGAAACCGTATTATAACCCGGCCGTGGCCGGAGCTACGGAGGACTTGAATATATTGGCTCTCGCCCGCTTGGAAATGATCGGCGTACATGGGGCACCCAAGTCGTTCTTCATTACCGCGGATATGCCACTCACTTTAGGCAAGACGAATCATGGTGTCGGATTGGTTGTATTTACCGAGGCGATCGGACTTTTCCAGAATACACATGTAGGGGCGCAATACGCCTATAAGTATAAATTATTCGGGGGAGTCTTGAGCGGAGGTCTGCAAATCGGCTTAGTCAACCAGTCGTTCGACGGAACCAAGGTGATAAAGGTTGAGTCCGAGTACCATCAAGAGACCGACGCAGCCATCCCCGTAGAGCAGGTCAGCGGCATGGGGTTGGATATGAACTTCGGTATTTACTATACCCATAAACGGTTTTACGCCGGGTTTGGCATGACGCATATCACCCAACCGGAGCTTCAACTGGACGAGAACGCCTATACCTATATAGGTCGTTCACTTAATTTAATGGGTGGATACAATATTCAATTAAAGAATCCGTTGATAGAATTACAGCCCTCGGTGTTCTTGCTGACAGACATGCAAAGTTTTCATGCGGATATTACCGCTAGGCTGGAATATAATAAGATGTTTAATGGAGGTTTTTCCTATCGGGTGAATGAATCGGTGGGCATCATGTTCGGCGTAAAGCTAGGTCGTTTCCATGCGGGTTACGCCTTTGATTTCCCGACCACGGCCCTAGGCCGGGCAAGTAGCGGTAGCCACGAGCTATGTGTCAAGTATGCCTTAAAGCTGAACAAGACGAAGACAGGGAAAAATAGACATAAAAGTGTACGTATATTATAGTATATGAAAAAAGTATTATTAGTACTTGTAACGGTAGCCTTGCTTACCTCCTGCGGTAAATCTCTCCGGAGTGCCGGCGGTGAGGTGACAGGTGTCAGATCGGTAGCGTTCAATGAACCAGCGCCGTATGGAATGGTCTTGGTTAAAAGAGGTTCGTTCGAGATGGGTCCCGCCGACAAGGATTCCTTGTGGGGAATCATGCCGGAGACGAAAGGGGTCTCTTTCGACGCGTTCTGGATGGATCAGACAGAGGTAACGAACGCCAAATATCGCCAGTTCGTTTATTATGTGAGAGACTCTATTATCCGTGAACGCTTGGCGGACCCAGCTTATGGAGGCAACGATCTGTTCAAGATTACGGAAGACCGTTACGGGGAGCCTGTCACTCCGCATTTGGACTGGAACCGTCCGATTCCTTGGAGACGGGCGAACGAGGATGAGCAACGTGCGATAGAAAGTGTCTATTACACGAATCCCGTTACCGGAGAGAAAGGTTTGGACCCTAAACAAATGATCTATAAATACGAGTGGTACGACTATACCGCCGCCGCCCTCCGCAAGAATCAATTGAACCCGGCGGACCGGGTTCGTAATACGGATATTCAGGTAGATCCGAACGAGGTAGTCATGATCTCCAAGGACACCGCTTACATCGATGATGAAGGACGTGTAATCAACGAGACGATCACCCGCCCGTTAAGCAGCGAATGGGATTTCTTGAATACCCGTATCGTCAATATCTACCCGGACGAGAATTGCTGGGTGAACGATTTCAAGAATGCGTACAACGAGCCATATACCCGTATGTATTTCTCTCATCCGGGTTACGATGATTATCCTGTAGTCGGTGTTTCTTGGGAACAAGCGACTGCCTTCTGCGTATGGCGTACGAATTTATACAAAGAATCCTTGAGCTTGCCTCCGGGACAATTGGTAGAGCCATTCCGTCTTCCGTCCGAAGGAGAATGGGAATATGCCGCCCGTACAGGTAAGAACGAGAATAAGTTCCCTTGGTCTACCGACGAGCTTCAAGACAGCAAAGGTTGTTTCTTGGGTAACTTCAAGCCGGGTAAAGGTAATTATACGGAGGATGGCCATTTGATTACGTCTCGTGTAGGCTCTTTCGCCCCGAATGAGTTCGGGTTATACGATATGGCAGGAAACGTGGCGGAATGGACCTCAACGTCTTACTCCGAGTCTGGCCCGAGCCAAATGAGCGACATGAACCCGGATCTGCGTTACAACGCCGCCAAGAACGATCCCTACGCCATGAAAAAGAAAGTAGTGCGAGGAGGTTCTTGGAAAGATGTCTCACAATTTATCCGTTCGGACATGCGTACTTTCGAGTTCCAGAACGAGAGCCGTTCTTACATCGGTTTCCGTTGCGCACGTACCCAAATAGGATTCTCTCGCTCCAAGGGAAAGAAATAAGCGGGAATTATAAATTTAAAGTTTTGAATCATTTAAGACAATAATACGACGATGGGAAAATATAGAAGATATAAAAACAGACTGGAGATGTTCCTCTCCAGCGAAAGAGGAAAACGAGTATTGAACTTCCTGTATAGTTGGGGTGCGTCCATCGTAATCCTCGGTGCGTTATTTAAGTTATTACATATACCATACGCTAACCAAATCCTGTTCGTGGCGATGATCACCGAGTCTATCGTATTCTTTATCTCGGCGTTCGAGCATCCGAACAAGGAGTATCATTGGGAAGATGTTTTCCCCGTATTGAAATCAAAGAACCCGATGGATCGTCCGGATTTCACCGGTACGCCGATCTCAACCATGATCAATTCTACGGATAATGTAGAAGACGATGAGATAGCCGGGGGAATAAATATCGGTTCGGCAGCGTCTAAGGCGAACGCGCAAAGAGGTGGTTCCTTGAATATCGCAGGTAATCTGGACGTGACGGAAGAAGATACCAAGAACTTATCCGAGAGCATCAAGAAATTAAGCGGAGCGGCCGAGCAAATTTCCAAGATGGCGGAATTGACGGAAGCTACCCAAAAATATCTGGAGCAATTATCTGGCATGTCTGAGAACATGGAGCGTTTCAGCCAAGTGACTAATTCGCTTACGAACGTATCCGATACACTGTTGAACTCTTATAAGAGTATCACGGATAATTCCGATGGCATCAACCAAAACTCCCGTGGTTACGTACACCAGATGGAACAATTGAACCGTAACGTATCCGGATTGAATACCATCTATGAGATCCAGTTGAAGAGTATCAGTTCGCAGATCGAATCTATCGAACACATCAATAGTGGCTTGAATCGTATCCGTGAGATGTATGACGGATCGGTGGTAGATAGTTCCGTATTCCGTAACGAGACGGAAAAGATGACTCGCCAACTGGCCGAATTGAACCAAGTATACAGTCGTTTATTGCAAGCGATGACCGTGAATATGGGCTACCAACAACCGGCGCAGCCGCAACAACAACCTCAACAACCGATGTATCAGCAGCCACAACAGCCCGGTTACCAACAGCAATATCAGCAACCCTATGGTTACCAACAGCCACAACAGGCTCCGTATACAAACAACCCAATGAAGTAAAGAAATATGGCAGGAATATCAAATAATCCCAATTCTCCCCGTCAGCGGATGATCAACCTGATGTATCTGGTGTTCATCGCCATGATGGCACTGAATGTGTCGTCGGAGGTGCTGGATGGTTTTGAGTTGGTGGAAGGTAGCTTGCGAACCTCTATCGATAACTCCTCTCGCCGAAACAAGATCGTAGCGGACGAGATGGAAGCTTATTACCAAGAGAATCCCCAGAAAGTGGGTGAGTGGGCATTGAAGGCCCGTGAGGTGAAAAGAGCCTCAGATAGCCTCTATACGTATATACAAGATTTAAAGATCCGTATCGCTAAGGTAGCTGATGGCGAGAATGCCAACGTAAACAGCATCGAGCATAAGGATGATTTGGAAGCCGCTTCCCGTGTAATGCTCTCTCCTGTAAGCGGAGAAGGTAAAAAGCTGAGAGCGGAAATTGATAAGTATCGTATCTGGATGGGCGGCTTTATCGAAGATTCGGCGAAGACTGCCGTATTGGAGGCGAACCTAAGCACGACTCCCCCTCATAAAGCGGGGATCAATACCCGTACTTGGGAAGAGGCCTTGTTCGAGAATATGCCGGTAGCGGCGGCTGTTACCCTGTTAACAAAAATGCAAAGTGACGTTCGCTACGCCGAAGGTGAGGTCTTATCGAACTTATTGAATAGCGTAGACGTTGGCGATTACCGTGTGAACCAGATCACGGCGCAGGTAATCCCGGAAAGCCAGATCGTAATGCGAGGAAGCCAGTACAAGGCGAATATCGTATTATCGGCGGTAGACTCTACGAAACGTCCTACGATCTATGTAAACGGAAAAGAATTACCTTACGAGAATAAAGGAGTCTTCACGGTGAATACCGGAGCTGCCGGGACATTCCCGATCAAAGGTTATATCGAGATGCCGAATAGCGACGGCAGCATCATGCGCCGGGATTTCGAGAGCGAGTATTTCGTGACCGAGCCGACAGCTACCGTGGCCCCGACATTGATGAACGTATTATATGCCGGTATCGCCAACCCGATGCGTATCGCCGTCCCGGGTGTACCGAGCGGTAATGTGACAGCTACCATGACGAACGGCACATTAACCCGCAGCAAGGATGGTTGGGAAGCCCGCCCGTCTAAAGTAGGAACGGAAGCCGTGATCACGGTAAACGCTCGTATGGCGGATGGCCGGAACATAGAGATGGCAAAGACTACCTTCCGCGTGCGTGCCCTCCCCGATCCCCTACCTTATATCGAGTATAAGGATCAAAACGGTAACGTCCGTAAGTTCAAGGGAGGTATGATCGCCAAACGTAGCTTGGTAGAGGCTGACGGTATTCTGGCCGCTATCGACGATGATTTGCTAAATGTAAAATATACGGTATTACGTTTTGAGCTGACTTTCTTCGACTCCATGGGTAACGCTATCCCGGAAGTGGCCGAAGGAACCAACTTCTCGCAACGTCAGAAAAACTATATCCGCAATTTAAGTAAGGGTAAACGTTTTTATATCACCCGTGTAGTCGCGAAAGGTCCGGACGGTATCGAACGTACCATACCGACTATCGAAGTAATCGTAAATTAAGATTCGCAGTATGAAACATCTGTATTACATAGCCGCTTTGGCCGCCACTTTTTTAACAGCGATGCCTCTTCACGCACAAGAAGAAGCAGAGAACGATGCTACGCAGCAACAACAAACGCGTCGCCGTTCGCCTCAAGCCAGCCGTGGGGAAAGAAACGATAAGAAAGATACCGGTTTACCCGAACTGACCGTACGGGCCCAAGATATGAACGAGCGTTTGACGCAAGAGATCGGGAACGCTCGCTGGATGCGTATTATCTACCGGCAGGTGGACTTGATGAAAGAGCAGAACGCTCCGCTTTATTACCCGACCCGCCCGATGAACGGACAGATGAATCTTTTCTCCGTAATCTTCCAGCTTTTAGGTGAGAATAAGATCAAGGCCTATGAGTATCTGGACGGATACGAGGAGTTTGACGAAGCCCATTTGATCAACTTCAAGGATTTGCTGGATCGCTTCTACATCCTTTATGAGGAGATACCGGGGAGAGCGGGTGAGGAACCGACTTTCGTAATCAATGAAAGCGATATACCTGCAGCCGACGTACGGTCTTACTATGTAAAAGAAGCATGGTATTTCGACCAGAATAATTCCGCTTTTGATGTCAAGATATTGGCGATTTGCCCGATCCTTACCTCTACAGGTGATATGGGAGAGACAACCATGCCTATGTTCTGGCTTCCTTACGAGAATATACGTCCGTATATCAGCAATTCATACATCATGACGTCTAATATGAATAACGCCATGACTTTTACGATGGATGACTATTTCCGTCGCCGGATGTTCGAGGGGGATATCATCAAGACCCAAAACTTGATGAATCTGCCATTGCAGGCGTATTGCCCGACACCGGATTCCTTAAAGAACGAGCAAGCTCGTATCGAAGGTCAATTAACCGGCTTTGAGAAATCACTCTGGTATCAACCGGATACGACTCAAGTAGCGGTAGACAGCAAAGCCGCGAAGAAGGCCAGAAAGAGCGCCGCAAGAGGAAAAGGTACTACAACCAAAGAGCCTGCCTCCGAAAAGAAAGCTCCCACTGTCAAGGCTCCGAAAGCAGAAAAATCCGCTCCGGTACGCAGTGTTCGACGCAGAAGATAAAAACGGACTCACGATACGGGTCTGAGCGATAACCGGAAATACGCAACATATGAATAAAGAAATCAAGATTAGACCAGAGCAAGAGAACGATTTCCAAGCAGTAAGGGAAGTCGTGGAACTTGCTTTCCGTAACGTGGAGGACAGTGATCAAAGCGAACCGTACCTTGTAGAACGTTTACGAAAAACGGACGCTTATATTCCGGAGCTCTCCTTAGTCGCTGAATTAAACGGCGAAATCATAGGGCATCTCATGATGAGTAAGGTGGAAATCGTATCAGAAGACCAAAGCGTGATCTCTCTTGGGCTAGCACCGGTTTCGGTGGTACCGAAGTACCAAAGGATTGGCGTTGGTAGCGCTTTGATCCGTGAAGCGCATAAGCGAGCGGGAGAGCTAGGCTATAAATCGGCCGTCTTATTAGGACATAAGGATTATTATCCGAGATTCGGATATAAAAGGGCGATTGATTTCGGCATTGAGTTTCCATTCGATGTCCCCAGCGAATATTGCATGGTTGTCGAGTTGGCACCGGAAGGACTCAAGAACGTGCATGGAATGATTAAATATGCCAAACCTTTTATGGAGTGAGAACTGTCTGTAATGAAATGAGACGGGACATACCCCATCTCATTTCACCAGATAATCAGATCCTTATTTAGAACCTACCCATGTCCACTTATGCCAAAGACCTTCCAACGGTCCGTGTTTATGTCTTTCAGCCCACCACTTACAGAAGCGTACTTGCAAGAAGAAAAAGGCGATACCGATGAACATGCTGACCGTATAACCGCAGTAAGGAGCCAGATTCAAGCCGATCGGGAAATAGATCAACGCACCAGCAAAAGATTGTGTCACATAATTCGTCAAGCTCATCTTTCCATAAGAGCGTAAGATAGAGGTAAAACGCTTAAAGGCCTCGCGCTGATACAGTAACACAAAGGAAGCCACCAATACGAACGTAAAAGCGAATTTCTGCCACATATCAAACACAACACCTGCCGTCTGGCGCACGGTAGCGCTGTCCGCCGTATCCATCAACAATACTTTCAGTTGGTATAAAGGACCGAAAGCGATCGCAGTAATGATCAAGGTCTTTATCCAAAAACGGGAATTCTCCTCCGAGGGGATAAATAACTTTTTGCGCCCGATCAACATTCCCAGCATAAATAACCCGCAGGTCTGTACATACCGGCCGGCACCAACAGCCCAGAGCAAACTAGCCTTTTGTCCTAACGTCACGTTCTGCCAGATGAAATTCCATAAATCCCCCCGCTTGGTATGCTCCGCCATCTCTGAGTACATCTCCCCTACTCCTAAATTGGGTAATTGGTAATCCGGATTAAACAGGCTAGCGATATAATGATACCACTCCACCGGCTGCAATAAAAAGATAATAGCCGTTATCAAGACAGCCTTATCGCTCCATTTACGCACGATAAACAAAACAACGCCCACGATCGCATACAGCAGCAAAACATCGCCTGCCGGATAAAAAGCGGCGTTCAACGTAGCGAAGATCGTCAACAGCAGTAATCTCCAAAGGAAGCGGTAACCGAAGTCTTTTCCCTTCGCCTGCTGGTTCGAATACTGTATATAAAAGGTAAAACCAAATAACAAGGCAAAGATAGAATACGATTTCCCGGCAAACAAAGCGAATACCACCGTAAACACGCCTTCATTCAATACGTTCAACCATCCCGGCAGCGTAGCCGGGTCCGGATAGACCGGATAGATAAAATGTTCCACATTATGCACTAATAAGATTGCCAAGACAGCGAAACCACGTAGCGCATCCACCACCTCTACACGAGGTGACTTAGAGATTGTTGTTTGTTGCATACTATTTATTTGCTATTTGTTGTTTCTGTTAACCATGCTACCTTTTGATTGGACTCATGCGGTTGGCCGATAATATCCGCATAAAGTTCCGGACGACGGGCATTTCGGTAACGATATCCTCCAGCCTGTCTCAATTTCTCAGGGATAGCTGTAGCGATCACGAAATCATCACCCAGTTTACGGCATTCCGCCACGATATCGCCAAAAGGATCCAGAATCATCGAGCAACCGTTCTTGATCTCATTATAATCACGCCCGATCGGATTGGAGAATACCACATATACCGCATTGTCGTACGCCCTAGCGGGAAGCCATTTCATAAGCCAAGCACGTCCCTTCAGGCCATCGAACTCCTGTCGCAAGGAAGTCGGGTCGTTTGCCCGGTTCTCCCATAACACAGGATTTATCAAACCAGCCCCGGGGCGAGGGGAAGGGGTACACATCGTCACGTGAGGCATGAAAATGATATCCGCCCCTAATAAGGCCGTGGCACGGACATTCTCTATGATATTATTATCGTAGCAAATCAATATGCCACATTTCCATCCCTTGATCTCAAAAACCACATATTGATCGCCCGGCAAAATATTCGGATTAATAAACGGATGTAGCTTGCGGTACTTTGCCTTCAAGCCATTGCCATCCACGCAAACTTGCGCTTTATAGATACGATCCCCATGCCGCTCAAAGAATCCGGCCAGTAGCGTGACGCCAAACTCTTTGGCGATGGCGATCAAGGCTTGCGTACTCTCCCCCGTGGGGATCGGTTCGGCAATAGCCAACAATTCCTCGCGAGACAAGTCCTTGGCAAACGTATATCCACAAACCGAGCATTCGTGAAAAGCCACTACATCCGCTCCCTCTACCGACGCTTTCCGGCACATCTCCCGGATGATAGAAAGATTATACACTTTATCGTTATCCCGTGTCTCGAACTGCACGGTAGCAATTTTTAATGGTTCCATGATATTTTGATTTAATTGGTTTATATATTTTTCGACTAGATTCGCAAAGATAACAATAATATACTACTTTTGCGGGATAACTTTTTCTACCGATCATGAATATCAGACGAACACGACAAGAAGATCTGGCCGAGGTAATGGCTATGTACGATTATGCACGCAGGTTCATGCAAGAGCATGGCAACGGCAATCAATGGATCAATGGATATCCTTCCGAGGAATTGATCTCCAACGAGATCAAGGCCAGCCATAGTTTCGTATGCGAAAATGAGCAGGGCGAGTTAGTGGGGACCTTTTGTTACATCGAGGGAATCGACCCTACTTACCTAAAGATCTATGAAGGCGAATGGCTGAACGATGAACCTTATGCCGTGATCCATCGCATGGCCTCCAACGGTAAGCAAAAGGGGATCTCGACCGAATGTCTAAAATGGGCATTCGCTCATTGCGATAATATCCGTATCGATACACACCGGGATAATATTGTCATGCAAAACTTATTGAAAAAGCATGGCTTCAAGCAATGCGGTATCATTTACATCGCGAATGGTACGGAACGCATCGCTTTCCACAAAATAGTAAACCCAACAAATAAAGAATCATGAAGCATCCTATTGACCTAGAGCATTGGAACCGGAAAGAACATTTCCTGTTTTTCGGTTCTATGGACGACCCTTTCTTTGGACTGACCACCCAGATAGACGTGACCTCCATCTATAAAGAGGCGAAAGCGGATCATGCCTCTTTTTTCCTCTACTCCTTACATAAGATTATGACAGCCGTTAATGAGGTGGAAGAGTTCCGGTACCGGATTATCGACAACATCCCTGTCTGCTTCGACCGAATCCACGTGGGAACAACGATTGGGCGGGAAGACGGAACATTCGGCTTCGGCTTCTTCGAATATACACCGGACAGGCAACTGTTCCTTCAAAACGCACAGAAAGAGATCGAACGTGTGCAAGCTCTCACAGGCCTTTGCAAAGATAGGGAATCTGACCGGCAAGACCTAGTCCGTTTCTCCCCGGTCCCATGGATCGCCTTCACGGAGATGAAACACGCTTCCTCTTTCCGTACAGGCGATTCCGCTACCCGCATCTCCACCGGAAAGCTGATCGAACAGAACGGGCATCGAATGCTCCCTATCTCCGTAACGGCTCATCATGGCTTGATGGACGGCAGACATGTGTCTATCCTCTTAGATCGTATAGCGGATAAAGATTGATAAAACAGCGAGACACCCCCGACAGTCAGCCCAGTACTCCCGGCGGGAGTACCCCAGTACCACGTAGGAAGTACTTCGGTACTTTCATCAAAGTATTCCAGTACTCCTTACGAAGTACTGGGGCAAGTCTATAGGCTATCCAATCGGGCTTATTTGCGTACCCGCAAGAAACGTTTGGTCAGGTACCTGCGGACAGGCTCATCGTATATCCTCAAACTGATATAAGCCAGCGCAATACTTCCGAGAACCAAGGCCAATGCCTCCGGCCATGCTTCCGCAAATGTAAGGTTCTCCTTCTTCACCCACCCAAAATACAAGTATATAAGAGGGTAATGTACCATATACAAAGGATAAGAGATATCTCCCAAGAATTTACAAATACGGGCGGAATGCTTATCGGTTGTCTTCCCGGAAGCCCCCAGATAAACAAGCATAGGGAATATCAGGATTGCGCATACGGAATCATAGATACCGTTCATCCATAAGGTCTCACCATTACCGACATAGGGCATGGAGAGTAAAACGACGATCGCCAGGCTACAGATCCAAAAAGCACCTTTGACATGAATGGGCTTAAAAACGCGCGACATCAACAATCCCATCGAGAAAGAAAATAACACTCGTAAAAAGCCACCGATCAAATTGTACTCTTCCATCGTCCACCCCACACCTAGGTGCCCCGCACCGGAAAAATTGAATATAGCGAACGAAGCCAATCCGATTCCCGCCAAGACAATAAGTGCCGTAAGCGCCTTCGTTGACATCCGACGAATAAACAAGGCATACATAATATTCCCGATATACTCGAAGAACAAAGACCAACTAGGGCCATTTAAAGGAAACATCTCACCATTTCCACGGATCTCAGGCCCGGAACCGGGTACAGCCGGTATCAAAAAAAGGTTGATAAGCAAAGCTAGCATCACCATGGATATAGAGACATGCGTACCATCCCACTTCTCACACCCTTGTATACAAAACGCGATAACTCCCAAAACAGCTCCAAGGACAACCATCGGATGCAAACGGATCAATCGACGTTTGATAAAATCCTTTGTTGTCATGGTTTTCCACCGGTCGTCATAAGCATAACCAATCACGAACCCGGACAGGATAAAGAAGAAATCAACGGCTAAATAACCGTGATTAAATTGTTGATCAATGGGACTCGTAGCAAAGGCTTCGAATACATGATAAAATATAACCATTAACGCTGCGACACCTCTCAATCCATCAAGAAGGTCATAATGAGGTTTTGTGTCCGCAAATGCGGCCGCTGAGATTTTTGAGTTTGACATTAATTGTTTGAGCTTATTTTTGATACTACTATTACTCCTAATTTCCGCAAAAATACAAAAAGGCCCCATCTTTCACGTTATTAGACAGTTCTTTTTTCATTAGTTACACATAAATAAGGTCGCAAAATACGAAGTCCCCAGCAAAGCTTACGCCTGCCGGAGACTTGTTTCTTTATCCGTACTCCATCCTCACGGAGGTACTTACGGACCTCTTAATTTATTACTTTAGTATTAATATTAATCCAACTCCCGCCTGTTCATCCGTCACGGATTACTTGGGATCGAAACCCTCACGGGAATTGTTGATTATCTTATTTCATTATTCCTTTATTGAATATCCTTATTTTACAGCTACTTTCACTGTCTCGTTACCTACCGTTACGAATACTACACCAGCAGGAGCGGCGATAGTAGCGTTGTCGGAAGTAAGAACTGTCTCAGCAACTGTCTGGCCTAATACAGTACGAACGTAAGCAGTCTCGCCTGCGGCACCTTGGATAGTTACGACACCGTTACCGGCTACAACTACGATAGAAGATTCTTTTGCGTCGATAGATTCGTTGGCTGTCGGAACCTCTGTGCCAAGCGTGAAGACCATTGCCTTTTCTGGATTTGTTGTTAAACCTAACATACCATTCAAAGCATATACATAAGCTGTCTTATAAACATCACCCTCTTTGACCTTTCTTTGAGAAGAAACGAAATATTCATCATCTCCCTCCGCAAGTGTGATATTAAACTTGAACGCATCCAATCGATCTGTTGATTTCACGCTCTTGTCATCGTTAAGCTCCTTAACAACCTTAACGGTCTCACCTTTCACGGTAGTAGTGATTGTATCAACCCCCGTAAGGATAGCCGGGCGGAAGATAACCTTCGTCTCAGACTTGCCTGAACCTTCCAAATAATATTTCTCGTCCGTATATTCCTGAGCAGAACCTTCCACGAAATAATGCAAAGAATCTGTCGGATTGAACATGAACATTCTTTCAGCCGGTTTTTCTTCACCTTCAGCCACCTCAATACCCTTAGAGATATAGAATGACGGAGTCTTAGCCTTGCTATCCGCTGTATCCAACCAGAAGATCATGCTTTCAGCGGACAAGATGCCCTCGTTGAAGCCATTCTTATTCAACTGATAATTGATAGAACCTAACATATTGTCGAAAGAAGCGTGACGAGGTTTAGCGGCCAATGACGGGTTGAACGGATTAGCGTCCAAAACCTCAACGTTAGCGTAAGTCTTATTAATATCATCAGCAGATTGGTAACGATTGGCCGCATAAGTAATAGCCATAGAAGTAGTATTTACGCTAGCCATTTTTGCACTACTACCAGTTGAGCCATCATAGCTAAGCTTACCGTCTGTTACAGCGCTCACCGCAACTAAAGAATAAGCGCCAGCGGCATTCTTAACAACAGCGAACTCTGTAGCGGCATCAGCAGCCTTATCTCTAGATGCGGCAGCGCCAAGATATTTAGCATCATCACCTTTGGCTTCCGTATAGCGTAAAACATAAGTCGGAACAACCAATGTATCGCCATCAGCCTTCATGACAACCTCTCCCTTATCATTCAAATAAGCGAAAGCATTTGTGCTTATCACATAATCCTCAACACCTTGCAGAGATTTAGTAGAATGATCTTTCGCTCCCTTTATTCTTTCCGGATAAAGAACGATTAAATTCTCCTCTTTGGTTGAAGCCTTCATTGTTTTAGTAGCATTGTCATCAATAGCGTAAAGAGCTTTCTCTCCAAATAACGCGTCCTTACCATTGAATGTCATCTTAAAGCCTTCTGCGATCTGAGTATCCGTGAATACCTTATATCCGTCCGTACGAGTCGTAGCGATCGTGTTGAACTTAACGGAAGTATTATTTGCTAAAGCTAACGCTGTTGTTACACCCTTATTTGCGGCGATTGTTACATCAGTGCCGTTGTACTTAGCGTTAACTACCTTATAGCCACCTTCAGCGCCATTAGGTTGTAAACGTAATACTAAATCATCACCAGTCTCACGGTTTGTCAATGTAAATTCATATTTGCCGTTGAAGCCAGAAACGATCCATTGTGATACCGGCATAGTGAAATCTACGCTATTATAAGCGGCGACACTTAAGCTTGAACCATCAGCAGGATCTATTGTCAAATACTTATGGTACTCAGTTTGTGAATCAGCCTCATCATTCTCACTCTTGGTTGAGCTAGTGAAGTAGATATTAACCACATTCTCAATGTTCTTCTTCAACAATACTGAAGCGTCAAGGTAAGAGTTTTCACCTAGTTGAGGATGGATAGCGGAATATTTCGTTCCTGACATTAGAACAGAAGTAACATAAGTTTTCGTATCAGAAACAGATGGCTTAACAGCAGCTACGTAAACCTTCGTTGCGGCTGTTGTTTGATCTTTTTTCTTATAATCAACAGTCAACGTCAATTTACCATCCTCATTCAATACGTCTTTCGCCGTAATCGTAAAGTTTGCGTTAGAGCAAGAGTCAGCGTTGGCCGTAGCAACCGATCCCTTCATCCAATACAAAGCATATCCCTCATTGTCTTGCTTACCATTGATGTCATAACGATTAGAGGGATCTAAAGCTAAGAATGTAATTTCTTGAGCCGCTGTCAAGATTGCGTCATTATCTGGAGTCTCTGCATTTACCGCACTAACAAATGCCTTAACTTTCTTCGAATCACCTTTCACGAAATAAGTACCGGCAGCCAACTTATTCTCATCAGAAGGTTGAGTTGCCGCAACCTCATCCGTAAATGATACGGGAACAACCTTATCAAACAAATTTCCAACCAGTTCATTCGTTGTATAATCGAATGACAATGTTGTGCCATTTGAATTATAGTCATTCAAATAAGCGGCATCAATACCCTCTGAGCAAGAGAATGCTTTCAAGCCAGTCTTTACTTCTTTTGTAGGTACAGTTACTGTATACAAACCTGAGAATTTCAACTTGCCCTCTGATACAGCGAACTTAGCATTCAACTCAGAAAGATTCTTGTCGGTAGCGGCAGTCAACGCATTACCGTCTTTACCGGTAACTACTTGATAAGCCACACCACCAACATTAGCCCACAACTCAAAAGAGTTAGATGAATAATTACGGATAGTAAATACGACTCCTGTAGTTGCATTACCATCAGCATCACCAAAAGAAATAACCTTCTTTTTGTCCTTTGTCGTAAGAACATCTGTAACCTTCAACAATTCATTCTCAGACGCACCTAGATAAAAGCTCATTCCATTAGCAAGAGCCGTCTTATTCTCGCTATAGGAAATTACGGTCTTAGCCGTAAGATCAGTAGCGGCATACGCAGCATTAAAAGCAGGTCCACCTAGCAGTAAACCAGCTGTTAACAAGGTAAAAATCCTTTTGTTCATAAATTCAAAATTTAATATTAATAATAGTGTTAATTAAAGTCCATCCC